>ERZ890510.152-NODE-152-length-58433-cov-14.456936_pt1 | contig 58433 bp, 50 predicted proteins | sample MGYA00521265_ERZ890510 | MGnify/ENA primary metagenome ERZ890510 (study PRJEB32303, sample SAMEA104408624) | aquatic metagenome | biome: Brackish water; feature: Chemocline; material: water | place: Baltic Sea | collected 2014-10-26T21:54:00 | depth 110 m ... | reverse complement strand
AGACCAGCTCTTTAATGATGTCACTTTTTTTTCCGAATAGGTTGTGAATCGTTGGTGTGCTGACTCCGGCTTCCTGTGCAAGCTCAGCTATGGTGAAAGCCTCTAGACCATTTTTAGCTATTTGATTTTTTGCGATATTAAATATGCGCTCTCGACGTAAATTTTTATTTATCTGACGAGCTACGTTTCCGTGTGCAATTACCTTCTCTTTTTTCCCCATCATCTAATTTTACATAAAGAACTATAGATAATCAATATAGTTTTTATATATAATCAAATTTGACTATAAGACAAATTTGATTGATAATCATTTTTTATTATGCATAAAATTTAACTATATAAATTATGTTTAAACTTAAAATATTTACTACGGTTGCTTCGATGAAAGTTTATCACTTGATACTCACTCCTCTGAGTTTTGTTGCAAGCAACCCTTCCATAGACTAAAAGTAATCTGATAGTAATGATTATTTGCACCTTTAAAAAACTTTGGCGCTCGGCAATTATGATGTGTGCATTTGTATTAACCAGCTGCACAGTTATTCCTGGAACACATATATCGAATCTAGAGACTTCTGGTTTAATTTTTTCTAAAAATAATGTTGTTGATTTGATTCCAATTACACAAGAACTTATCAGCAAGATGCAATCAGAAGAAATTAAGATCGAGAGTGCTATAAATAGATTTCTTCAAGATGAAATGAATAACTACACCTACCTGGTAGGCGTTGGAGATGTTCTTAATATAATTGTTTGGGACCATCCAGAGCTTACAATACCTCAGTCAGGTCAAAGGTCAGCAGCTGAAGCTGGAAATTTTGTTCATAAAGATGGAACTATTTTTTATCCTTATGTTGGAAAGGTTCCTGTGATCGGGAGGGAAGTTACCCAAATAAGAGAAGACATTACTAAGGGCTTAAGCACTTACATAAACAATCCTCAAGTTGATGTTAACGTTGCAGCATTCCGTTCTCAGCATTTCTTCGTTTCAGGAGCTGTAAAGAATCCACAAATGATTCCGGTAAAAAATGTTCCCACTACAATACTTGATGCATTAGGTATTGCAGGCGGTATGGCTGCTGATGCTGATTGGAGTTCTGTGACTTTGACATCGACTGATGACGGGGAGCTAGTCACAGAAGCTATTGATCTGTCTATCCTTTTAGAGCAAGGAGTTTTAAAACAAAACAGACTTCTTAAATCTAATGATGTACTTCATATTCCACGAAATGATGCATTGAAGGTTTTTGTTATGGGTGATGTTGTAGATGCAACGACTCAACAAATTGGCCGAAGAGGCATGACCCTTGCTGAAGCACTCAATAACGTTGGGGGTATCAATGAAGCATCTGCAAATGCCTCGGGCATATTTGTTCTTAGAGCCAGTGATTCTACTTTAAAGTTAGTAGATATATATCAGCTAGATGTTTCGATGGGCCCTAGATTAATTTTAAGTACGCAATTTAAGCTTCAGCCTATGGATATAGTTTATGTAACAACAGCTCCAGTTGCGCGCTGGAATAAGCTACTCAATCAGCTTACAAGCAGCCTTAATGGAATTTATCAGATTGATCTTATAGAAAATAGATCTTAAGAAGATAGCTGATGATGAAGAATAATACGATACAAGAAGAGAGAGCTAACTTGCAGTCCAGTGACGAAATAGACTTGCGGGAGCTCTTTTTTGTAATTCTAGATGGCAGATACATCATTACTTTTTTAGTATTATTTTTTGCAGTTCTAGCTACAGTTTATGCTTTACTTCAAGCTCCAATATATAAAGCTAATACCTTCGTTCTTATTGAAGATAATATCCAGGGCATTCCAGGTCTTGATAACACTGCTGACATGATTACTTCTGATAGCTCATCTGCTAAGGAGCTATTTTTTATTAAATCTCGTTTGATTATTGGCAAAGTGGTAGATGAATTAAATCTAACAATATCTGCCGAGCCTATTCATCTCCCCTTTATTGGAGCAGCTTTTGCCAGACGTCAGAATGGCAGTGAGATTGCAGAAGCTCTTTTTGGATTTGAAACATATGCTTGGGGGGGAGAGAAGATTAATGTTTCATATTTAAATTTACCGCAAGGCTATTTAGATAAAAACCTAACGCTTATTGCTTTAGAAGACCAAAAATTTTCACTATCTTACAATGAGAAAGAATTGCTAAAGGGTTATATAGGAAAGCCAGCCTATAGTTCGGAAGGTGATTTTGAAATTATGGTAAATAGCTTAATTGCTAGACCGGGCACTCAATTTAAAGTGCAAAAATTAAATCGCCATAATACAATTTTAAAACTCCAATCAAGCCTATCAGTTCAAGAGAAAGGGAAAAGTACAAATATTATTGAGATTGCAGTTAATGGAGGTAATAGAGACTCTATTATAAATATAGTCAATTCAGTGGCTGAAAATTATTATCTTCAAAGTAAGAAGCGACTTGCATTAGAAGCAGAAAATAGCCTTACTTTTTTAAATCAACAGATCAAAGGAGTGAAGACAGAATTATTTCAAGCAGAGGAAGCTCTTAACAATTTTAAGAGGGAAAACAACTCTGTTGATCTTGTCTTAGAAACAAAAGCAGCGCTCGATAGCCTTATTCAAATTGAAGCAAGCATTAATACAATGTCTATTAACGAGGCCGATATATCAAGACGCTTCATGACAGAACATCCAAACTATATTTCATTTAAACTTCAACAGGATGGCCTACTAGCGCAGCAAGATAAAATTACAAAGAAACTAGACCAACTGCCAAATATGCAGAGAGAAATTCTAATTCTTACACGAAATTTAGAAACTACCCAATCAATTTTCATGTCTCTTGAAAATCGTCGGCAAGAGCTTGATATTTTAAAGGCAAGTACAGTTGGCAATGTCCAACTTTTGGACAAGGCTGGGGTTATTCCTGGAGCCGTTTCGCCAAACCGCAAGCTCATTGTAGTGCTTGGTATATTGTTAGGAGGAATGTTAGGCGTTGTAATTGTATTATTACGCTTTTTTTTAAAATCGGGAATTATTGATCCTCAAGCATTTACTGAAATAGGCCTTACTGTTCGAGCTACAATTCCTTATTCTGAAAATGAAGTTTCTTTAAGGCCATTGGAAACTCCTTTAAAGCAAGGGAGCTCTCCAAGGCTGAAAAGGAGAAAGCTAGATTGCAGTATTTTGGCGCATGATTATCCTGATGACCCTTCAATCGAGGCTCTAAGGAGCTTGCGAACAAGCTTGCGTTTTTTAATGTCTGATTCTCATAACAATCTAATAATGATCTCAAGCGGAAGTCCCGCTGAGGGCAAATCTTTTGTAGTAGTTAATCTTGCGGCCGTGATTGCCAAGTCAGGACAGCGCGTTCTCATTGTTGATGCTGATATGCGAAAGAGTTATCTTCATCGTATGTTTGGTGTGAAACCACAAAATGGTTTGGCTGAAGTTCTTGCGGGAACTTTGGAATTAGGCGACGCCTTGCGTGAGACTGAGATAAATAATCTTTATTTCATGCCACGTGGCGAGACACCAGCTAATCCATCAGAATTACTAATGGATTCTAAATTTGAGAAAATGGCTAAAAAATTAAATGAGAAATTTGACATAGTGATATTTGACACACCGCCAATTCTCGCTGTAACTGATGCCTCTATTATAGGTAATCATTGCAGTCTTAATATGATGGTTGCTCGTTTTGATGCATGCTCATCTAGAGACGTTCTAGCAGCAAAAAATCGCTTCCAACTTAGTGGCGTTGATATTAATGGTGTTATCTTCAATGCAGTTCAAAATAAATCTAATAGTTACTATTATGATGATGTATTTAAATATGGCAGTGCTCTTGAGGGGTACTATAAAACACCTATTAAGAACCAGTCTAGTAATTAAGGATATGGCAAAAAGAGGGTCTTAGACGTGTATGTAGAATAGGCATATTAACTTGGGAACTATCTGGGAACTTAATTTCCCATACTCGTAAAAAGGCCTTACTATAGGGGTTGTCGGCATAAGCACATCACTCTGATAAGGGTGAGGTCGGTGGTTCGAGTCCACCCAGACCCACCATTTACTTAACAAATATGAACAAATGTAATGTTCAAGAGCCTTGCTTGAGTTTAAGATATTATCTTATATGCTTAAAAAAATTATAGCTTTTGGTTTAGTATTCTTTGTATCTTTTTTCTCTTATGCGGAAATAAAAGAGATCACAATTCTGCATACAAATGATTTACATTCCCATCTATTGCCACACATTGAAACCTGGATAAGCGATTCTAGAGAGGTAGGTGGCTTTGCAAATTTAGCAACCCTTGTTAAACAACATAAATTAAGTAACCCAAATACTCTTTACATTGATGCCGGGGATTATTTTTCTGGACCCTATGTAAGCACATTGACCAAAGGCAAAGCTGTAATCAACTCAATGAATTATCTTGGGTTGGATGCAGCCTGCATTGGCAACCATGAATTTGACCATGGTTGGGATAATATGCTCGAGCAAATGGAAGAAGCAACTTTCCCCATCCTGAATGGAAATATCTTTTTTGAGGGAACAGACCAGTTAGTGTGGGATAACCCTTATACCATTATAGAAAAAGGTGGTTTGCGAATAGGCGTGATTGGACTACATGGAAAATTTGCATTTTACGACACTATTAATTTTCAGATGACCAAAGGCATTGAGGCCAGAGATGAAGAGGAGTATCTAAGAAAATATATTGATGAGCTCAAACCTCTAACTGACCTTATTATACTTAGCATTCATCAAGGCATGCCGGGCAGGCAATCAAGCATTGGGATGACTGATGTTGAAAGGAATCTCTATAAAGATATTTTGCTTGCTAAGAATGTTCCAGGATTAGATATCATCATTTCAGGCCACGCACATCAAGGAACTGAAAAGGCGATTATTTCTAATGGAACCATCATCGTTTCAACTAACGCATACACAACCGAACTTGGTAAATTGCAAATAAAATATGACACTGAAAAAAGAAAGATCATCTCACATTCCAATGAGCTCATCACAGTGTTTGATGATGAAATAGTAGATGATGCTGACATGCTAAGGGAGATCACTTTTTGGGAAAAAGAGGTGGATAAAATTGCTTCAAGACCTGTAACCTCTTCCACAGAAAAAATGGTTAGAGCCTATGGCAAAGAATCTAACATGGGAAATCTATTCGCAGATGCAATAGAAGCTTTTGATAAAAGGATTGATTTTGCAGTCATTAATAGTGGAGCACTACGGCAGGATATTGTTCCGGGAATGATCACGAAAGGAGATCTGATCTCGGCTTTCCCTTTTCCTAACACAGTGGTTATGACGAAGTTAAAAGGCTTTCAAATTATAAAAATATTTAATCATGCCGCTGGAATGACCAACGGAATATTACAAGTATCAAAAAATGTAAAATATTCTTTTACACCAGGGGCGCAAGTTCATGAGATATGGATCAAGGGCAATTTAATTGATAAAAATGCTGTGTACTGGGTTGCAGCTCCAAATTTTGTCACACAGGGTGGTGATGGATATTGGGAATTTCAAAATGCAATAGAATATATTGATAGTGGCGTTATTATCGTTGATGCCGTTGAAAACTTCTTAGATGGTCGAGCAAACTATGTGCCGAAATACGAAGGAAGAGTGCTCATAAAATAAAAAATAGTCTTTTAAAAGCTGGCAGGATACAAGCCTAAGATGCAGGCTGAGATAATACGGACCCATCATGCCTTTTTCTTCTATACTAACTAAAACACATGTAGGAACTCATTATGGCCAAAGGATTAGACAAGCAAAAAAACGAAAAGAAAAAAGGTAAATCTTTAAAAGAAAAAAGAGCTACCAAAAAAGATAAAAAGAAATAACTGTTCTCCTGTCAGAGCAATAGCTCTGATAACATTTGAGCCAGCAATCTGGTTAGACGCATCGTCAAAACTTCCCAATAGATTTAACTTCTGTAATCTACTATCATTGCAATAACTGCAAAGGGGTGGTCATTCGACCTGAGATCTTTATTGGAACCCTTTGAACCTGATCCATACAATAATGGCGGAGGAATTGCATGTATATTTTTAAGAACAGCACTTTTGTATTTTTATTCACCCTGACTCTTTCTTTTTTTAGCGCGGACTTAGCTGCTGACACGATTGAAGAGATCCTTGTTACTGGGAATTGGCGTGAAAAACCAGCGCAGCAAGAAGACTCAAGTGTAGTGCTGCTAAACGCAGAAAAGATTAAATCCCAATCTCTCAAACATTTTGAGCAGATTTCTTTTTTAGTTCCAAATCTACATTTTGCAGCGAGCGACTCAAGGGCTCGCTATTTTCAAATTAGAGGCATTGGAGAGCGATCTGGGTATCAAGGCACCCCTAATTCTTCCGTAGGTTTCCTGATAGATGATATTGATTATTCTGGGCAGGGCGGTATTGCTACAACGTTTGATGCAGACCAAATTGAAGTTTACCGAGGGCCTCAAGGATCTAGAATTGGTGCCAATGCACTTGCAGGTCTTATTTACATCAAGACCAAAGATCCCACTGAGACATTTGAAGGCACCAGCGAACTAACCCAAGGATCCTATGGCACCACCAGTGCAGGAGTTGCATTTGGAGGACCTTTAAAAAATAACCAAGACATTACTTATAGACTTGCCCTGCGACAAGACAAGGCGGATGGATTTCGTAAAAATCTTTATCTCAATAGATCTGATACCTCCCGCAAAGATGAAAGCACCAGTCGTTTTAAAGTTAATTGGCAGCTCTCAAACCAGACAAAGATCAAATTTTTAGTTTCTCAGGTTGACCTAGATGACCCTGCTGATATTTGGACCATAGACGGTAGCTTAAATACTCTTTCGGACAGACCTGGCATGGATTCTCAAAAGACTAATGCTTATGGCATAAAAATTTTTCATGCATTTGATGGTTTTGAATTACAAAGTTTCACGAGCGCTACTGAGACTGATGTGACCTTCAGCTACGATGCTGATTGGGGCAATACTAACTCTCATGCCCCTTATACCTATGATTATTTCTCAGAGACTCTCAGAGGCAGAAAGTCATTTAACCAAGAATTTCGCGCCGTTTCTTCAACAGCAGATTTTCTTCAAAATAATTTTATGGAGTGGGTTATTGGAGCTAATTACTTGGAGTTAAAAGAAAATAATCTAAAGAAAGATGATGGGTTGTATGGTGATCCCTCTGATCCTTATGGGCCCTATGCGAGCACCTCTTCATCATCTAGCCGCTACAAATCCTCAAATATTTCTATTTTTGGTAACTTAGATTATTTACTATCTACATCCCTTAAATTATCTCTTGGATTGCGCTGGGAAGACTGGGAGGCAGATTATTCAGATTCTTTGCAAGAATCCTTTAATCCATCCGATCAAATGACGGGTGGAAAGATCTCTCTTATCAAAGATATATTGAATAGCACAAACATATATGCCAGCCTAGCAAAAGGATATAAGCAAGGTGGATTTAATCTTGGGGTAGGGCTAGCTGCTAACTCAATCAATACAAATCTTTCCTACGATCCTGAATTTTTGACTAACTATGAAATTGGCATAAAAACCAAGTTACTGGAGTCAAAAATAAATTTAAATGGAGTGGTATTTTATTCAGATAGAGAAGATCAGCAAGTTCTTATTTCCACCCAAACAGATCCCAGCGACCCAAACACCTTCTCATTTTTAACTCAAAATGCAGCCGAGGGAGTGAACTTTGGCCTTGAGCTTAATATGGATATGGCAATTAATGAATCGTTAGATGCTTTTTTAAATTTAGGGATACTTAAAACTGAAATTAAAAATTGGCAATCTAGAAAAGATCTTGAGGGTCGCGCTCAAGCACATGCTCCTGAAAGAAGTTTTGCCCTAGGATTTAACTGGCGCCCAACCATGAATACATATCTAGCCATTGATTTCACAGGCAACAGTAATTTTTATTACAGCGACTCGCATAACAATCAATCCAAGTCATACACTTTAGCCAATCTAAATCTAGGCTATGCAAAAGATGATTGGAATTATGAATTATGGGCAAGAAATATATTTGATGAGTACTACTCTGTGAGAGGGTTCTACTTTGGAAATGAGGCTCCAAATTTTGAAGATACCTTGTATCAAAGGCATGGCGATCCAAGGCAGGTGGGATTTTCTGTGAGATATGATTTTTAATTTTTTTGCTCAGCATTGGCTAGAGATTGCAGCTGTGATTTTCGCTCTCTTATATCTGGTGCTGGCAGTCAAACAAAATATCTTATGTTGGGTGGCTGGAATTATTAGCTCAGTTTTATATTTTTTTATTATGAATTCAGCCGGGCTTTACATGGAAGCTTATCTACAAATTTTCTATGTAGGCATGGGTTTTTATGGTTGGTCACAATGGCGCGCAGGAGTTGATAATGCAACAAATTTTATTGTGAATACTTGGACCAAAAACCAGCATCTGACTGCCATATTCATGATTCTCTTTCTATCCGCTATGTCTGGTTTTTTACTCGACTCATATACTGATGCTGCTTTGCCTTTTCTTGATGCACTGGTAACTTGGGGTGCAGTTATTGCCACATATATGGTTGCAAAAAAGCTATTAGAAAACTGGGTTTACTGGTTTATTATTGATGGAATATCTGTGTTTCTTTTCATCGCAAGAGATCTGTGGCTAACGGCGCTATTATTTGCTATCTATATGGTAATAATATTCTTTGGTTATCAATCTTGGAATAAGATTAGAAATGAAAGCAATGCGATCAGTAGCTGAGAGAGCGAATACTATTCCTGGCGAGTTTGTGCTCAGGAAAAATCTAGCCACAAGCCCTATCTCTGAAATTTATTTATGCACCTTGAATAATATCAAAGCAGTTGTTCGCTTTGATGCTCCGTGCGCTTCGATGCTGGCCATTCATAGAGCCAATGAGGTGATAGTGTTAAATAGCATTCAGGATTTGCAATTATCACCCAGGGTTTTATACCACAATCAATTAGAGGGCGTGTTGATTTGGAAGTTTATTGCAGGGGAAGAGTTTTCGTTTGACCTCGCGCATCAAAGAGAGAGCTATTTACAATCACTAGGCAAAGGCCTCAAGTTGATTCATAGCCAAGCCACTCCGCCAGAGTGCTTAGATATTTTCTCTCACTCCCTGTCTCTCTATCAAAGCCTATTACAAGAAGCGCCTTCGAAATCACTAGTTGATAAGGCATCCAGTCTTTATGAGGCACTATCAAACGATGGTTCAAATTATGTGCTATCTCACAATGATTTAAACCGCAGCAATTTGCTGTGGTGTAATAAAGTTTATTTTCTAGACTGGGAGTACTCTGGCCCTAACCATCCTTGTTTTGATATTGCTTCGTTAGTTAAAACTTATAATCTTATGCCTGCTGAGATAGCTTATCTTGCAGATGGATATGATGGCGATCATGAGCTATTTAAAATAGATACATTAAATCAATGGATGCAGTTTATTTCTTATCTTGATGAAATATGGGAGATTGCAGTAACTACAATTCAAGCTCAATTAAAAATCAAAATAGATTGATTTAAAAAATTTGGCATACTATCTCAATGTCAAAAATATATTTCTACCTTGGGCTCTTTCTTTTAATAGCTTCATGCAGTCAAGAATCAGATCTTCAACTTAACCTTCAACAAAGCGAGACATTCCTATTGAATAATTTAACCAATGATCAGATCATCCTCATAGAAGAGGGATTGCAGTATTCCATTATCCAATCTGGTGATACTAATACTATCCCTCCAGCTCTTTCAGAAACTATTACCGCCCATTTTCATGGGACCTTAATGGATGGAACGGTTTTTTGGAGCTCAGTCGAGATGGATGATCCTCTAACCATTCAACTCTCTCAATTAATACAAGGTTGCCAGAAGGCTATTTCTCAAATGAGAGAGGGCGATATTTGGCGTGTTTTTATCCACCCTGATCTTGCCTATGGAGAAGAGGGCAGGCCGACCATTCCTCCAAACTCAACGTTAATATTTGAGATCGAGTTAATTAATATAGATAGGTAAGGAGAACTTGATTGTGAAAATGACCCCCAGTCAGTCTTACTGGAAATCAAACCTTAGAATTTTGATGGCCTTACTCGCTGTGTGGTTTTTAGCCTCCTTTGGCTTTGGAATACTCTGGTCAGATGCTTTAGACGAAATACAAATTGGGGGCTTCAAGCTTGGATTTTGGTTTGCACAACAAGGCAGTATTTATATTTTTGTTCTATTAATATTTATTTACATCATCTTGATGAATCGACTCGATAAGAAATATCAAGAAGAAGTATCTCAAGACTTAGATAAGAAATGAGCACACAGGCCCTTACCTATCTTTTTGTCGGACTCTCTTTTGCTTTATATATAGGCATCGCTATTTGGTCTCGAGCTAAATCTACCAGTGATTTTTATATTGCAGGAAAAGGAGTTAACCCAATCGCCAATGGCATGGCAACAGCAGCGGATTGGATGTCAGCCGCTTCATTTATCTCTATGGCAGGTTTAATTGCCTTCATGGGAAAGGATGGCTCAGTTTATTTAATGGGCTGGACAGGTGGATATGTTTTATTAGCGCTCCTCTTAGCGCCATACCTCAGAAAATTTGGACAGTTCACGGTGCCAGATTTTATAGGCACTAGGTACTATTCAAAAGCTGCCAGATTAGTTGCGGTGGTGTGCTTAATCTTTGTTTCATTTACCTATGTCGCAGGGCAGATGCGCGGAGTGGGGATTGTCTTTTCAAGGTTTCTAGAAGTGGATATTAACGTAGGAGTTATCATCGGAATGGCAATCGTCTTTTTTTACGCTGTATTAGGTGGCATGAAAGGCATCACATACACTCAAGTCGCTCAATACTGTGTATTAATTTTTGCATATCTTGTCCCGGCAATCTTCATCTCTATTTTAATGACGGGCAATCCCGTCCCGCAACTTGGGTTTGGAGATACGCTGGTTGATAGCTCTACATATCTATTAGATAAATTAGATCAAGTGACAACCGAGCTAGGCTTCTTGGCCTACACGGAGAGCTCCAAAAGCACCATAGACATCTTTTGTATAACAGCAGCGCTAATGTTTGGAACAGCCGGGCTTCCGCATGTCATTGTTCGATTTTTTACCGTGCCCACCGTTCAAGATGCCAGAAAATCCGCTGGCTATGCGCTCATATTTATAGCCCTGCTATATACCACCGCACCTGCAGTTGGTGCATTTGCAAGAATGAACTTCATCGATTCTATTCAAGATACTCAGTATTCATCCTCACCAAGCTGGTTTAAGAACTGGGAAGGCATAGGATTAATTGCATGGAACGACAAAAATAATGATGGCATCATTCATTATTCAGCTGGCAACACCTTTGAAGATAACCGACCACAGTTTATAGATGCTACGGGAGATCATGGTCAAAGGTTAACTAGCAATACCAGCGATACCTCCAATCAAAATGAAGTTTATATTGATAAAGATATTATGGTTCTTGCCAATCCTGAAATAGCTAAACTACCAGGCTGGGTCATTGCACTGGTTGCAGCAGGAGGCTTGGCTGCAGCCCTCTCGACAGCTGCAGGATTGCTTTTAGTTATCTCTTCTTCCATATCACACGACTTATTAAAGAAAACATTTAAACCTAATATCTCAGAAAAACAGGAATTATTTTATGCACGATGCGCAGCTGCGGTTGCAATTGTAATTGCTGGGCTTTTTGGGATTTTTCCACCAGGGTTTGTTGCTCAGGTTGTAGCCTTTGCGTTTGGATTGGCGGCCGCAACAATTTTTCCAGCATTGCTTCTAGGTATTTTTTCTAAATCAATGAATAAAGAAGGCGCTATTGCCGGCATGGTCACAGGACTGGTCTTCACCTCTAGCTATATTATTTATTATAAATTTCTTAATCCAGCATTTGATAATGCTAGCTTCTGGATTGGTTCCATCTCTCCCGAGGGCATAGGATTTATTGGAATGCTCATGAATTTCTTTATAGCAATTATAATCTCACGATTTTACCCAAAACCTCCCAAAGTAGTCTCCGACATGGTGACATTAATTAGACAGCCTTAGCCAGTCTTGGCAACCCACTCTAATTAAATTGTATAATTACACCTCTTAAAAGTCAGGGGGGTTTAAAGTGAAAATTATAGTTGTCAGTGGAGGATTCGATCCTATTCATTCCGGGCATATCGAATACTTTAAAGCAGCAAAAAGACTTGGAGACCACCTCGTAGTTGCTTTAAATAGTGATGCTTGGCTCAAAAGAAAAAAAGGTAACTTTTTCATGCCCTTTACAGAAAGAGAAATTATAGTGTCAAATTTACAGGTAGTAGATGAGGTTATTGGCTTTGAAGACGATAGTCAGGGTGGTTGTTCTCTAGCTTTAGAAGACGTTAAATTAAAATATCCAGCTGACGAGATTATTTTCTGCAATGGGGGCGATCGAGCATCCCACAATATTCCAGAGATGGCAGTCGAAGGCATTACTTTTGAGTTTAGCGTAGGGGGAGATCATAAAATGAATTCCTCTAGCTCTCTCTTGAAGGACTGGCAGTACACAAGCGATGATAGAGTTTGGGGAAAGTTCTATAACTTATTCCAAGACTCTAGAATTAAAGTTAAAGAGCTGATTATAGATCCAGGGAAAGGCATTTCCTTTCAGCGGCACCAAAAGAGAAGTGAGGTATGGTTTATCAGCAAAGGCTCATGCCTTGTGAAGCATAGCTCAACTGAGCCAGAGAATACTTCTGATGTAGAGCTTGGCACGGATGATATATTTCATGTGCGACAGGGTGATTGGCATCAATTAATCAATCCATCAGAAGTAGCTTGCCATGTAATTGAGATTCAATATGGAGCATCTACCAGCGAAGATGATATTGAAAGACTCTTTTTTTATAAAGGTAACTAAGTTCTCTTAACCAAGATCTGCCAACTTTTTTTCCAATTCGTCAATTCGCTGTTCTAATTTTTCCAACTCAACTTGTTTTACAAAACCAGATTCCTTCATAAACTTTTCAAGCGCAGGCTTAAGCATTTTTTCCATACCCTTGAGATCGCCAGCCATTTTCAATGGATTAAACATAATTCATTCCTCTTTTTATTAATTATTGGGACAGATCAAATTTTTACAATTCTTTTTAAGACTTCAGATACAATAAATTTAAATAGGAGATGATATGAATATTTCAAATTACTTAGACGGTATAGCTAAACCCTTTCAAGGGCTGGCTCCGTGGATCTTAAGATTGGTATTAGGCACCTCATTTATTTTGCATGGGCTGGGTAAATTTCCCTTGCCACCAGAGAAGATGGTGACTTGGTTTGAAAGCATGGGTATTGCTGCTCCAGAGATTGTAGCGAGCCTTGTGGCGATGGGTGAGGTTGCCGCAGGAGCTGCTGTTATTTTAGGTGGATTTCTAGGCACTACAGGCCATTTACTAACCAGATTAGGCGGAGGCGCAGTCTTAGTGATCATGACAGGCGCATTTTACTTGGCCCATTCTGATTGGTTTATTACTGAAAAATTATTTATGAGCGAGCAGATTTTTTTACTTGCCCTAGGATTGTATTTTGCTATCAAGGGAAATCATTAAATAATCTCTTGTTTTTATAAATGAGAATGATTATCATTATCATTCTCAAGTAGAATCTATAGCTCCTTGAGTCATATTCAAGGAGATTGTCATGGCTATCAAGTCTGTAAAAATTGCACAGCAAGTAAATTTACTATTGCTTTTATTGCTGACAGGAATATTTTCTATTGCTGCAAGCGAACTAGACTTAGAGCAAATAGAATCTGTAACTATCATAGGCTCCAAGGTTGCTGCGACAGAGGTCCCGGGAGCAGCATCCTTTCTTTCAAACAAAGATCTTGAAAAAACTATAGATACGGATATTCATAAAATTTTATCTTTAGTCCCCGGTGTATTTTTTAGAGCAGAAGATGGTCATGGTCTGCGACCTAATATTTCTATTAGAGGTACTTCCATGGATCGATCTGCCAAGATTACTTTAATGGAAGATGGCATCTTAATTGCCCCGGCTCCATATACCTCTGCAGCAGCATACTATTTTCCAACGCCAGGACGCATGAATGCCGTAGAGGTTCTGAAGGGGCCTTCAGCTATCTCTCAGGGACCAAGCACTGTGGGTGGCGCTATCAATTTAGTCAGTACGCTTATCCCAGAATTACCATCGGGAAAAATTGTACAAGAATTTGGCGACAACAATATGTCGAGAACCCATGCTTTCTATGGAGGCACGTCTGGTAACCTGGGAGCATTAATTGAGACCCATGAACATTCATCTAATGGGTTTGATTCAATTACCGGAATGAATAGAGATACAGGCTTCAATAAGTCTGATCTCATGGCCAAGCTTCGTTATTCTTGGGGAGACCATGAACTTACATTGAAAATGTTAGAAGCAGATGAGACGTCAGAGCAAACATATGTTGGCCTGTCTCAATTGAGCTTTCAGAGAGATCCCAGAAAAAGATATGGAATGAGTCAGTATGATGAGATGGCAAACGAAGCAAACCAAACAGCTCTTATTTATAAGGGTCGTATTGGTATGCTAGATATCATTGCAACAAGCTGGACAAATGATTATCACAGAGATTGGTTTAAAGTCGATAAGGCTAATAATCTAAAAGCGCATGGCATAGCAGATGGTATAGATGATGTCATTGCAGCTGCTAATCTTGGAAATAAAGATGCACAAGAGATTTTAGATGGCACAAAAGCAGTGCAGGTTCAGTTGAAACATAATAATAGATATTACCGCAATGCAGGCATGCAGCTCCAAGCCTCTGCTAACTTCTCTCATCATGAAATTACATTTGGCCTAAGAGACATGAAGGATGCTGAAAGTCGATATCAATGGTATGAATGCTTTGATCAGAAACCATCTAGTAACAACTCAGCTTTATATGCATGTGGCTCAGGATACTCTGGAACCAATAACAGATTGAGAGAAACAGCGGCCATCTCTTTTTTTATTCAAGATACTTTAAGGCTCGGAAAACTTGCCATTACGATTGGTCAGAGAGCTGAAGATTATCGTCAAGTAGAAAATAGATGGCTGGATGGCGGAGCATCAAGAAATATTAAAGATAGTAACTATAGTAATAAAAAATCTAGAGGTGATTACCACACCTCTGGCTTAGGAATAACATATAGCGCTAATAATAATCTAAAACTTATAGCAGGTTTTCACGAAGGCATGTCGCCTGTATTTAATGGCGCTGCCGAAGAAGCGGATAACCTTGAGCTAGGATTTAGATACAATAATGAGCTCACTTCGCTAGAGATAATTTATTTTTCTAGCGACTATCAAAATTTAGTTGGAACCTGCTCAAATTCCAGTGGAGGGAATTGCGAAGCTGGAGCAAGCTTTAGTGGCGGCAAGGTTGATGTATCTGGTTTAGAGATGACATCCTCGCGGGTATTCGAAGGTAATAATATTAGCTACCCAATTTCGATTGCCTTCACATCAACAAAAGCCATTTTTAAAAATAGTTTTAGCAATGATGATTACTGGGGAACAGTTATGACAGGCGATGATGTGCCCTATATCCCAAGCTCCGTTCTTGCTATCCAAGCAGGAGTTATTACCGAATCTGGGTGGAGCGGATATCTGAGGTTGCTAGATCATGGAGGGGCTTGCTCTTCAGCTGCCTGTGGCACCTACGAAAGCATTGGGCCTTATAGCTTTTTAGACCTTACCTTGAGAAAGGCTTTAAACAATAATTTCGATGTGTATGGAGTGATTGAAAATATCATGAACAATGAAGATATAGCCTCAAGAGCACCTAAAAATGGCGCGAGATCTCAAAAGCCGCAAACATTTAAAATTGGTTTTAGCTATCAGTTCTAAGAATTTTTTTAACATAGTTGTTTATAAAACTATTTCTTGTACAATTATTTCCTCGTGTGGGGCTATAGCTCAGCTGGGAGAGCACCTGCTTTGCAAGCAGGGGGTCCGCGGTTCGATCCCGCGTAGCTCCACCATTAATTAATAACCATTAAATCTTCAGCAATTTTTATTTCACCCTTATAGGTTTCCTGGGTTTCTCTTAAAATATCCTCTGGCTCTGAACCCCAAAATAAAATATGCGAAAGCACTAGCAGCTTTGGTTGAGCGCGCGTAGCAATCTCTCCAACCTCATGAGTCGAAGTATGATGCCCTTGGTGATAAATCTGCCACTCCAATGTTTTCTTTAAAAAGCCTGCTTGAGAGTAGACCTCATGAACCAAGATATCTGCGCCTTTTGCATACTTCTCTAGGGACTTTGATGGGCCTGTATCACCTGAAAATACTATGACTTTATCTTTTGAGGTAAATCTAAAGCCGAACGCATCATCAAAATCTCCATGATTTACTTTAAATGCCTCAACAGTTAGATTTTTATCTTGAAAGACAATGCCATTTTTTAACTCAGTAAATTCAAACTTATAGCCGGTTTTATTTGCCGGTTGAGTCCCATTTACTCGATAGTCTATATCCTCTTGATAAGCATCCAGTATAGACAAAGCCATTTTTTCCAATCCAGGAGGACCGAATAGTTGCAGTCTATTCTCTCTTCCCATAACCCATGGAGTGAGCAGCAAGTCAGAGAGACCCGCTGAATGATCAGAGTGAATATGAGTTAAAAAAGCATGCTCAAGGTTTTCTACGCTAGCTCCCTTGATCTCTCCTCCCCAAGCAGGCGACAAAGCTGCAGCACTCCTTATAATTCCTGGACCAAAATCTATGAGGTATGGAGTGTCATCCACAATGACAGCATATGCTGAGCCGCTTCTCTCAGGATCTGGATTGGGCGTACCTGATCCCAGTATAATAAGTTGCGTAGTAGCAAAGAGAGATTGTGACATCAAAAAATAGAGTAAAAATTTATATTTCATATTAATTTAATTAGAGATACTAAGGTTTAAAATAAAGACTTATTATAGCAAAGCATTAAATATGAAAAATTCAATATCATTAATTGGCATGGCAGGCGCAGGCAAATCATCGATTGGCATTAAGGTTGCACAGCAATTGAATCTTAAGGTTGTTGATAGCGATTTCTTGATAGAGGCGAGGTTCACTCAAACTCTACAGGAGATTCTGGATGATGTAGGCTATTTAAAGCTTAGGGCCATTGAAGAAGAGGCCATACTTTCTATCGATCTTGCCGATACTGTGCTTTCTACTGGAGGCAGTGCAGTTTACAGCAACAAAGCCATGGAATACCTTCAGCAAAACTCTTTAGTGATTTATCTAGAGGTGCCGTTTCATAAAATTCTAGAGCGCGTGCCGAGCTTTCTAGATAGAGGCTTTGCAAAAGAACCAAGCCAAAGCATCGAAGATGCTTTCCGTGAACGGGAGGAGCTCTACCAAACTTCAGCGCATCATATCGTTTCAAATACACAAGATATCAACGCTTGCGTGTCAAAAATTATTGCTTTGGTTTAGGTGTTAAGTGGCTTGAAAGGTGGAAGAGCAATCTTGGTCCCGGCAATGAATATAATATTAATTATTGCTTGGACTGCAAATAGATTGGAAGCTAGCAAAGTACTATCTATAAAGCTCGCTTGAAATACCAAGAACAAAACAGCTGGAGATCTTAATAACTCAATCCATAATGCAAATTTAGAGTTTAATAACACCATAGATGTGGTGAAGGCACTGGTAAAAATAAATAGCCCAAATGTAATAGTTTCTATTTGCACTTGATCACCGAGCGTAAAGAAAATACTCATGGCAATCACTGGCATTATCATAATTTGAATGCGCCCATACCATAGGCCTGTTATAGGGAGAGGAGGATTAAATTTTTCCTCTAAAGGAATTTTATTTAGGTTGCCTGGGAATCTTAAAGCAACATCCCCAGGTCTCCAGCCAGTTCGGCCAAACCATACTTTTATTTTATCGCCCCAATTTTTTGTGTAGAAGCTATCTCTTAGCATTTGCCAAAAAATTTCAATGTTAGCCCAAACTGGATTAAATGTTCTCAGGGGCGTCACTGTTCCGTATAAAGGTTTGAGGTTATCTTTTTCTTCAATATATGTTCCAAACAATCTATCCCAAACGATGAAAATACCACCATAGTTTGCATCGATGTATTCAGGGTTCTTGGCATGATGAATGCGATGATTAGATGGCGTAACAAAAAATTTTTCCATCCATCCAAGCTTGCCAATATGCTCTGTATGAACCCAGAATTGATAGATTAAATTGATACCACCTGCCAATACAAACACTTGAGGAGGAATCCCCACAATCAGAATTGGAGTAAAAAAGATCCATTTGATTAAAAAACCCGAGCTGGTTTGCCTCATGGCAGTAATTAAATTAAATTCTTCGCCATGATGGTGGACCACATGTGTTGCCCATAAAAATTTTCTTTCATGTGACATGCGATGCATCCAGTAATAGCAAAAATCGTACATGATGATTGCAAAGATGATGGTAAAGATACTATCTGCAGGTAAAAGTTTTAAATTCAATGAAGTTGCAGCGAAGGCAAAGACTGCGCCCTGGAAACCAATATTAAGAATAGTTGGAAATCTGCTCATTAAGCCAAGAGCAACTCCAGTAAAAGCATCATTAATTCGGTAATTATTTTTTCCAATTTTTAGGCCCCACAAGAATTCTATGAATGCCATTAGAAAAAATAGCGGAACAGCTAAAAATATTAAAAAAGATTTATCCATAATTTTTTAGTTGCTCGAGGACCCCAATAACGTTTCCATATGCTCGTTGATCATCATAATGGCCTGTAATTCCAGCCAATTCAAGTCTTTGATCTATCCCCTTGATTACTTCAGAGAGGTGAGAGGTTCTCCCAAGAAAACACACCTTAGAAGAACCAATAAGCAAGGCGTTAAGGTAAGCAACCGTGCCAATAACCTCCCCAATCATATTACACAAAGCAGCCGATGTATTCTCCATGGTATCTGCGGAGGCAAATTTTGCTTTTCCAAAATTAACCGCTGTGATATCGGGAGATAGGGCACCTATTTTATTGACAACATCTCCAATCAATAAGTCCAATTTATCTCTTGAGCCCTGACTAGCAAATTCATTGATCTCTTGTCCATGAGAATTTTTGAATAACAATGAGCCTAGGCCCTCTAGCATTCCTCCACCCACCGCTATGCCACCCAGATGACTAAAAGTATTTCCTTGAATTAGAACACACGCAGTTCCTGTGCCCGCGCTCACCACCAAGGTTGGCTCTTCCTCAATTTGATATAATGTTTTAGCTCCAAATCCTATGGCTTCTATCTCATTAACCTTAATGATGGGCGTTGAATCAATGAGGTCAGGTAGATCAGAAGATTTACCTCCCGTGACCCCGATGAAGTCAATTTTAGATCGATCTAAATGATAAAGTTCTAAAATTTCTTCAAGCAATGCCGAGCTAAGATTTTCTTGTTTAGTTGGGATGGTATGAAATATTTTTTCATTATCTTTAAGCACTGCTATGTCAGTGTTTGATATCCCAAAATCAAATGCAACTAACATTACTTTGCTCCTTAATTATGCGCAGTTATAACTTGGTTTCTTTTCAGGAGATCCAGCATAAGATTTTTGGGATTGCTGCGCGAAGCACTAGGTTTGAGTCTTGCGGGAATCAGGCGAGTAGGATAATAATTATTTTCAATGTCTGTATCCCCAATTTCCCAATATGGGTCAACTATTGCTTGCGTTATTTTGAGTTTAGAGCGTTTCAACCATTGAGTGTGATGGGAATTTTTTCTCCATACCTCTACTGGAATTCTAATCAGTTCTTTCGTGCCATCTTCGTAGGTAAGCTCAAGAGGGATGGGCATAACAAGACCACCTTTATTAGAAAACTCAAAAATATAGTAGCCCTCATCTTTTTCGATGGCTTCTACGAGAGCTTTTTTCTTCCACTCAGGATCACTATTATTTTTATCATAAAGATCATCTAGTATTTCTTGAGAATCTTTCATCTCTCTATCAGATGGTGTGAACTCATCATATTCATCATAAATATCATAAAGCTCTGGTCTCAGGGTAACTCTTGTGTCAATTTTGGAGGCTTGATTTCTTTCATCATGCAGAATTAAAGGCTCATTTTTAAAATCCACTCGATCTTTTGCTAAATTAATTTGTGGATCTAATGTATCCAAGGATGCAACATGAATATTATTCAAGGCTATGTCAACATGATCTGTGCTGTAAAACCAACCTCTCCAAAACCAGTCTAAGTCGACACCAGAGGATTCTTCCATGGTTCTAAAGAAATCATATGGAGTGGGACGTTTAAATTTCCAACGTGTTGAATATTCTCTGAAGGCTTGATCAAATAGGTCTCTACCTAAGATTGTTTCTCTTAGAACAACAAGGGCGGTAGCTGGCTTGGCGTAAGCATTATTGCCAAACTGCAGGAGCGACTCTGAGTTAGTCATGATCGGAACTTGATTACTGCTAGACATAAAATCAGTGAGCCATCTAGGCTCACCTCTATCAGATCGATAGTTAATATCCCATTCTTGTTCGGCGAGGTATTGCAGGAAGGTATTAAGGCCTTCATCCATCCAGGTCCACTGCCTTTCATCAGAATTCACAATCATGGGGAAGTAAATATGACCAACTTCGTGAATAACGACCCCAATTAAAAATTCTTTCTCACTTCTTGAATATGTTCTAGTTCCATCATCCTCAAGCTCAGTTCTGGGGCCATTAAAAGTAATCATGGGGTATTCCATTCCACCCACAGGGCCATTAACACTTTGGGCTGTTGGGTATGGATAATCAAAAGAATACTTTGAGTATACTTTCATAGTGTGCATCACAGCTTCTGTTGAGTATTTAGACCATAAGGGCTCGCCTTCTTTGGGATAAAAAGACATAGCCATAACCAATGGGTTTTCTTTTGAGTTTTGCTTGTAGCCTGCCGCATCCCAAATAAATTTTCTTGAGCTTGCCCACGCAAAATCTCTTACATTTTCAGCTTTAAAAGACCAAGTTTTATAATCAGTGCTTTTATCTAGTTCATTGTCATACGCTTCTTCTGGCGTGATGATAAAGATCGGCTTTTCAGATTGTCTAGCTTGCTTCATTCGTTTTTTTTGCGTCGGACTTAATACAGCATCCGCATTCAATAAAACTCCTGTTGCAGAAACTACATGATCTGAGGGAACAGATATCTCTACTTCAAAATCACCAAATTCCAATGTGAACTCTCCATTGCCGATGAATTCTTTGTTATGCCAGCCTTCATAGTCACTAAACACAGTAACCCTTGGATACCACTGAGCTAAAAGAAAAATATCATTTCCATCTTCAAAGGATTCATAACCATTTCTTGCTCGCACTGCATTTTCTTCAACCAAAGCATATGCCCAGTCAATATTTAGTTTAGTTGATTCGCCAGGCTCTAGAGCTTGCTCTAGGTTAATGCGAACATGGGTGCCAACAAGGTTAGTCCTGGCTACCTTGTTATCAATTTTTATTGATAGCTCTTGGAATCCACCATCAAATTTATCCATAAAATTCTGTCTTCTAAGTGTTGAAAAATCAACTTGTGACTCTCCACCACTCCACGGGCGAGTTAAGTTATTAATAGATTCTTTTTTGAAGATATTTTGGTCAAGCTGTAACCAAATATATTTTAAAGTTAAGGGCGAGTTATTGGTGTAAGTTATAGTTTCTGAACCTCGAACGCTTCGTTTCTCTTCATCTAGCTCAACTTTTATCTTGTAATCAGCTCTTTGCTGCCAATAAGTTGGACCAGGCTCACCAGTAGCTGGTCTAGCGAGATTAGGTGAAGGAAAGGTTTCGTCTAGCTGCCTGAACTTATCTTCAAAAGACCCTTTGGATTGATCAATCGCAGAGGTAGCTATGTTTACAAAACCTACCAAGACAAAAAGAAGAAAAAATTTATTTTTCATCCTTATCATTTATTACCTCGGCTTCTCCCTCAACAATGGTCGAGTTAGTTTTTTTTTGATTGCCAGGACCTCTTCTAGATCCAAATCTATTAATCCGATTATCTCTGTCTGTCTGTTTTTTTGAGGCTTTAATCTTCCCAAGATTCATAAATACGAATAAAGAGAAAATTGCTAATAGGCTAAAGAAAATTGTATTTATCATTCCTGGACTACCTACTTCTTATTTTTGATAGCAGCCTCAAAATTTCTAAATATAGCCAAATGAGCGTCACCATTAAAGAAAAAGCTCCGTACCATTCCATATATTTTGGTAGGCCTTGCTCAGCACCTTCTTCTATAAAATCAAAATCAAGAACCAAACAACAAGATGCAACACAAACAATTCCAAGAGATAAACCAATGCTCATTAATGAACCGTTTGTTGGTGATAATAGACTAATGCCTGAGCCAAAGAAGCTCATAACAAAGCTAACCATGTAGAGTACAAAGATACCTCCAACTCCAGCCGCAACCATTAATCTAAAATTTTCTGTTGGTTTGATTAACCCACTTTTATAGCAAACTAGCAGTGAGGCAAGAATGCCAAAAGTGAGCCCTATGGCTTGAATTGCAATGCCATCAAACATATTTTCATACACTAGAGTTACACCGCCAAGAAAAATCCCTTGCGACAATGCATATAAAGGAGCAGTTGACCCAGCTTTTTCCTTGCTTCTAAAAATCGTAACCAGCGCAAGAATCAACCCTACAATCATTGCAGGAAACATGAGCGCTGGAATATTCCAACCAATGGCGGCTCCCGAAAAGCACAGAGCTAATAAAATCCCTGTTTTGTTCACAGCACCATCAAGCGTCATTCTTTCGCTTACCGGCAACGTTTCTAAATAATTTTCAAACCCTCTGGTGAAAGCTGGATTTGCAGATCTTCCAAATCTATTTAATGCTGAATGTTTTGACATCAATAATCTCCTATATAAAAGCTATTATGAATTAGATAGGGTCAGATAGACAAATTTAAAGACTATAACTGATCAATCCAATCAGAGATAAGACTGACACCTTTTTCGTCTGCAAGGGCTCTGCCTGATTCTGGCATCATAATTCCAGGGTCAAGTGATTTCATTCTATACAATAAAATAGATTCATTTGGCTCCCCGGGAACGATTGAGTATTTTAGATTTCCGCTTGCTCTTCCCGCTGCAACTGGTTTTTTAAAGATGCCTATATGTTCTTTCGTGTCTTCTGTGAGATTTAAATAGAGCCCTGTGGTATCGGCAGAACCTCCAGGAATATGACAATGTCCACAATTGATATCAAGGTAAGCCCTTGCTCTTTCGTTTATGTCCATACTTTCATTTGCATAGCTTTGCATTGAATTAATAGCCAAATTACTCTCAATCCAGCCTTGTGCAGCCCAATAAAATAGTTGGTTCATGTCGCCATTTGAGTATTGTATATTTATGTCCATGTTTCTAGCTTTAGGACCTATGGGGGTCATGACCTTATTCACCTGGTGACATTCTTTGCATTGATTTTGATTAGGTGCTCTATAACGCACATCAACACTTGCGCCCAGTTCATTAATAAAAGTAGTTGGAATAGTTGCGCCTGCGACGGAGTGCTTCGCATCTGTTTGATTTTCATTCCATATATAGCTTATGGCTTTCCATCCAGCAGAGGTATTGATCAGTAGCCTTGTTTCTAAAAGTTGAGCTTCGATGTCTCCATGTGTATTGAGATAGACAAAAGTTTTGATTAATGTAGAGCCCACAGGAAATTGAAAAACTTTATCTTGATGATATGTAAGCTTTTGATCTTTAGGCACATACACAAAGCGTAATTTATCGGTGTAATCAGAAAACAATGGATTAGCAAGTGAGTAGGGGTGAACTGTAGAGACTGGAATTTGATTTTGCATATCTTGAAAAAAACCAAACTCTGATAAATAAGTTGGTGGAGTATCTGAGACTAAGAATTTAGCATTTACAGATGCATCTATTGGCACCAAATAAAGAACTGCTGCAAAAAATAAAAGTAGAGGCTTGCTAAAAATTTTCATCAAATGCTACTGGAGAGAGAGGTTGAATCTCACCTTCAAATAAGTTGATGTCTAAAATAGCGGGATTAAAAAAAGGCAAGAGGTATTTAATTGGATCTAGGGCTAACAAGGTAGCATCTCCATTATTACTGACAATCATTTTTTCATTTTCAGGCTGGCCAAAAACTAACTGAGATACCGGCAGCAAGCCATCCCAAAAAATATCTGGCATATTGCCACCCGATAGATCATAGAGCATCTGAGCTAAGTCACCTTTACTCGTATCAGGGTTATGGCCTGTTGGCCCAAACTCGTTGCCATGAATTTGGATCGATTTTGGATGAGGGTAGTATTGATCATCATCGGTCTCACTGCCATAAGTCACCACAGCAATATTTACAGTATCATTTTCACCAATGGTGTTATCAAAAATCTCTACATCTGAATTGGCCATAATAATAATCCCGGTTCCTCTTGGTATCTCGCCAACAATATTGCCTTCAGGGGCAAAATTATCAGTATTATTACCTACTGACTGATTATTAAAGACCCTTACATGATGGCCGCGTTGCTGCGGAAGACTGGGCAGATCAAAGATTAAGATACCACCAGTGTTGTTTGTTGCGATGTTGTTATGCACATCAGCGTAGTAAGAATTTTCAATTTCAATCCCAGCCACGTTGAATTCGGCGCGACTATTTCTAACGATAATATTTTGCGATTGACCAACATAAATTCCAGCATCTGAAGCACCAATAGCAACACAGCCATCGATTAATACATTCTTAGACTCAACTGGATAAAGCCCATAGGCTCCATTGGATGAGCTGGGTCCATTGGTCCATTCTGTCTTCACTCTTAAAAACTTAATATTGGTGACGCCTTTAACTTTGATTGCATCGCCTTTGGCGTCTTGCACAGCAAAATCTTGTAGCGTGACGTTATCAGATGTAACGCTTAATCCTTGAGCGCCAGATCGTTGATTTTTAAAACTAAGAATAGTTTGATTCATCCCTTCGCCTTCTATTCGAACAGAATCAATATCCAAGGACAAAGAGTCTTCGAGTTCAAAGATGCCAGCAGTCAATCGAATAACATCGCCAGGCTCTGCAAGTATTAGAGCTTCTTGAATTTCTTCATAAGCATTTAACGAAGGCTGAATAATATGAACGGCCGCATACAGAGGCGCACTCAATAAGAGAGGCAGTAAAAATGCCTGCTTAACTAGCTTGTGGAATTTCGCCAAACTGCTCTAAAGGTTTTTCTAGTTCACTCCAGTCACATTCAAAATCATCAGGAGCATTCTCATACTCTAACAACCCCAATGCTTCAAATTTAGGCCTTATTTTCTCTGTGAGCAAGCCAATCCTAGAGAGGTTTGGCATAATCCTTGTAAAGAGAAAATTTGTAAATGTAGAATTAGCAGAGGTTGCTAGCGCGAATTCTCTAGCCTCATCTTCGCTTAATTTTAGAAATTTCTGCATCGCCTTAGTGTTGATCAGTCTTTCTCTTGAGATCACACATGCCTCATAGGCAAATTCTGCTCTATCTTCGATTTCTTCAGGGCTCAAGGTCTTAATAAAGTCTTCTAAGTAGTTGATACCAAAAGTAACGTGTCTAGCTTCATCTCTAATTACATAGTGCAGAAGTTGGGTTAAAAGAGGGTCTTTTGATAGCCCTTTCAACATCTGAAACGCTGCTAATGCAAGGCCTTCAATCACAATTTGCATGCCAATAAATTTTAGGTCCCAGCGAGGATCTGTCAGAATTTTATCTAGCAGCGCTTTGAGATTTGGGTTGATTGGATAGTGCATGCCAACTTTTTCTTGAAGATACCTATTAAAGACTTCAACGTGCCTTGCTTCATCAAATGTTTGAGAAGCCGCATAGAGTTTTGCATTATAAGTTGGGGCACATGAGGTTAATTGCGAAGCAACCAACAAGGCTCCTTGCTCTCCATGTAAAAACTGACTGAGCAATTCTGCAAGGTCGTGACGATCAAACTCAATCTTTTCTTCCTCTGTCAGTGCCTCGTATGCAGCAAGCGTCTCATGGGGTAAATCCTCATCTGCTTCAATAATTTTCTCATCGGCCGGATGTGTGTAGTCCCAATTGAGGTCAATTGAGCCATTCCAATTTAGCTCTTTTCCAAGCTCATAGAGTTTTTTAATTCTGTTATCTGCAACCGTATAATCCCAGTTATAAGCACCCGTTAAAGGCGTTTGAAAAATTTCAACAATATCCTCAGCATGCTTTGCAGTTAGATTTAACTCGTTATCAAAATATAAAATATCCTCTGGAGGACCATCTGTTTGAGTAATTTTCACTTACCTCTCCTTTCGTATATAAATTTTACTAATGTTTACACTGTAAACATTATCAGTTCAATGATACACCTAATTTTAGTCGTTGAAAAGTTCTGTTAGCTTGTCTAGAAGCGCTTCGGCTAATTCCTCTGCCCTATTAATGGTGATAGATTTCGCATAGTACTTGGTCACGTCATGACCAATGCCGATGGCTAGAAGCTCAACATTGCTTTGATTTTCAATGCTATAAATAATTTGGCGTAAATGGTTATCTAGAAAATTACTATGATTAGTGGATAGGGTGCTGTCATCCACAGGCGCGCCATCAGAGATAACAATTAATATTTTTCTTTCCTCCGTGCGCTTGCTTAATCTTTGATGGGCCCATGCCAAAGCCTCGCCATCAACGTTTTCTTTCAGCAAACCTTCTCTAAGCATAATCCCAAAACTTTTTCTGGCTCGCCTAAAATTATCATCAGCAGATTTAAAGATGATGTGACGCAAATCATTTAATCTGCCAGGCTCAGGAGGACTGCCTTGATTGACCCATGCTTTTCTCGAGTCGCCGCCTTTCCAGTGCTTGGTGGTAAAGCCCAGTAGCTCTGTTTTGACGTAACACCGCTCTAGAGTACTGCCAATAATATCTCCGCAAATGGCCGCAAGAGTCATAGACCGTCCTCGCATTGAGCCAGAGCTATCAATGAGTAAAGAAACAACGGTATCTTTAAACTTGCTTTCGCTCTCTTGTTTAAAGCTGAGAGGATCTCCAGGACGAGAGACAATCCTATGTAGTTGCGAAGTGTCTAAGAGACCCTCCTCTAGATTGTACTGCCAGCTTCTATTTTGTTGCGCTTGCAATAATCTTTGCAGCCTATTAGCTAATTTTCCGATAGTAGTTTTATGAGGAGCAATTAACTGATCTAACTGTTGTCTCAGCCTTAAAGCTTCCTCAGGCGTTGCCAAATCAATGGCCTGAACTACCTCATCAAACTGAGAGGTAAAAATCTGGTAATCCTCCTCAATAGTTTGGTTTAACTCTGCATCATAGTTTCTTGTCAGATCTATTTCCTCGTCAATAGAGGTAGAGTCGATAGGTACCTGCGCTTCCTCTAGCTTTCGATTTTCCTCATCTATTTGACCCTCAGATTCAGATTCCATGGTTTGAGATTCAGCGCCATCTGGAGCCTCATCTTCTAGGTCTTCCATATTAGATTCATGCTCTTGCATTACCTCTTCATTCACCTGGGCCACATCATCACCTTGAGTTGGAGCCTCATGCATGAGATCTAAATTTTTTAAAAGCTCCAATGCAATTGCTTGAAAGTCACGCTGAGATGCCTGAGCCTCAATGAGTTTCTTCCCCATACCGCTTAGATTGAGCGGAGAGGCTTCCAGAAATGCATTTAGTAACTCAGAACTATTTTGAGCTAATGATTCCCCGTTTAGTTCTTTTAACCAAAGGTTTGCTGCCAAAGGATTTAGAGCAGGAGCCTTGTTATCAATATTTTTTTTTGCTTCAGTTTCCAGATATTGCTGAATATTAGATTGAGCTCCTGGAAAAGTAGAACCTCCAAGCATCTCTACTCTTGATAACTCCAACTCAGCAAAGATATCCCTTGCCAGTTTTGGCATTTTAAGTTCCCCCGTATCTTGGTGAAATGTTTGCCAAAAAGTTTGAAAATCTAGCTCTCCCCTCCATGCATTTATTTGAGCTGACGCTCTAGGGGGATGGCTTAAAGCAATCTGCGAAGAGGTAGGCGGTCGGCTAGAGGCTTGAGCGGTGCTGGTGAGATCCTTCTCTCTAGAAATTGCTCTAGCAGAAGACAGAGCTGCTTGTTTAAATTCTTCCCTATCCTTAATCCAACTCATAACTTAGCTTTCAGGATTGTGACTCTCGCTTAAATCTTCCCCAAAGCAGCGCTGAAAATATTCTGCCACTATTGGCTTTTCAGATTCATCACACTTGTTGAGAAACGTTAACCTAAACGAATGTTTAATATCATTAAAAATTAAGTAGTTTTGCGCCCAAGTAATTACTGTTCTTGGCGACATCAGTGTAGATATATCTTCATTGATAAATCCTTGCCTGGTGAGGTCAGCTAATTGAATCATGCTTTTGATCAAAGCCTTATCTTTGGTGTTTTTTAGCTCAGGCACTTTTCCTGATACAACACTAAATTCATGGGCTTTATCAAGAAAATTTAGAGTAGATAATATGTGCCAACGGTCCATCTGGCCTTGATTGATCTGCTGAGTGCCATGATAAAGGCCGGTCACATCACCCATGCCCACCGTGTTGGTAGTAGCAAAAAGCCTGAAACTTGGATGCGGCGAGATCACTTGATTTTGATCCAACAAGGTCAACTTCCCATCTACCTCTAAAATTCGTTGGATGACAAACATCACATCAGGTCGACCTGCATCATACTCATCAAAAACAATTGCTACAGGGTTTTGGATGGACCAAGGCAAAATACCCTCCTTAAACTCTGTAATCTGCTTGCCATCCTCAAGCACAATTGCGTCTTTCCCAAGCAAGTCAATTCTGCTGATATGGCTATCTAGATTAATGCGTACACATGGCCAGTTTAGTCGTGCGGCAACTTGTTCTATGTGAGTTGATTTTCCAGTACCATGGTATCCCTGGATCATGACCCTTCGGTCATGCTCAAAGCCGGCCAAAATTGATAAGGTCGTGTTCTTATCAAATACATAAGTTAGATCAATGTCTGGAACCCATTGAGTTTTTTCTTTGAATCCAAATACTGTAATTTCAGAATCAATGCCAAAGGCTTTTTTAACATTAATTTTTTGATCCGGTGTTTTTGGTAACGCTATTCTTTCAGAATCTTTCATTTCACGACTTATAATTTTTTAAGAGGCTCTATGCTAACTTTTGAGCGGCTAAAGTTCTAGTTTTAATTGAATCAATGTAAGATAAATTTTTAAATCCTCTCCAGGCTCGACTATGACCAAGGCACTATCGAAAACTCTTAACTTATTAGAGCTTAATAAAATTGATCGCGATCTTTTTAGCTGGAATGGAGAAAGCGTTGGATTTAAAAGAATTTTTGGCGGACAGATCATGGCTCAATGTTTAGTAGCTGGCTATCAAACTGTTGAAAAGGGAAGAATGGCTCACTCTTTCCACTCTTATTTTTTAAGGCCAGGAGATTTTAAGCAAGATATCATTTTCGAGATTGACCGAATTAGAGATGGCAAAAGCTTTACCACCAGAAGAGTCAATGCAATTCAAAATGGAGAAGCAATTTTTACTAGCTCTATCTCATTTCAAAAAAGAGAAAAAGGCCTTAGCCATCAGATTAAAATGCTTGATATTCCAGGACCAGAAGGCTTAGAAAGCGAGTGGGAAGTTAGAAGCAAAATGAGAGGTAAAATTGCCAAAGAATATTTGCCTATGTGGCTAAGAGAAAGAGAGATTGAGATGCGTCATGTCGAGCCTCAAGATCTTTTGATACCACAAAAAACTCCACCATATAGAAATACCTGGATGAAGCCGGCAGGAAAACTACCCTCTGATGAGCGAATTCATCAGGCTCTTCTGCTATATGTTTCTGATATGGGCCTACTTGGTACAGCAGTTAATCCCCATGGAATGAATTTCATGTCTAAAAAATTTCAGGGCGCGAGCTTAGATCATGCGATATGGTTTCATTCCAAAATTAATTTTGATAATTGGCTGCTTTATCATATCGATAGCCCCGTTTCGAATAATGCTAGAGGATTTTCCAGGGGTTCCATTTATACTAAGTCTGGCAGGCTCATTGCTTCTACATCCCAAGAGGGGCTCATGAGAGTGTGGGATTAATTTTGCTCTTGATCTCTCAGCATTTGGAGTTTTTCTAGGCTCACCCTATCTTTCATACTCATGACGTAGGCAGCTGCTGATAGTACCAATATTGCTGTGGCCTCACCGAGCACCACGAATGCATCCATTTCCTTGCTATGCATGATAATCAATCTGCATAAAGCTGTAATTGCAATAATAATTGGTAAGGTAACCGGAATTCTGCTGGTGCTATAAAAAGCTCCAACCATTCCAATAATCTCTACGTAAATAAATAGCATAAAGAGATCTGGGAGCGTAATAGCTCTTGCGAGAAACATCTCATAGATGTATTGAGCGGAAGCAATACACGTAGCAATACCAATGGCAGCAAGCAAGGCTTTTTCACTTGCAATAGTAGTCCAATGCAAGCTTTTAGTGAATTTAGATAGTTGATTTTTCATATTTCTCTATTTTTTACGTTAAGTTAAAGCCTTTAAGCTCTCACTGCATCAATCATCACTTGCACTTTTTCTGGCTTGATGTCTGGTGTAATTCCATGCCCAAGATTAAAAATAAATCCAGGAAAATTATTCATAACCCGGCAGATTGTTTGTGTTTCATTCCAAATGCTCTCATCAGAGCCCAAAAGAAATGCTGGGTTGAGATTGCCTTGCACTGCCAATTTATTCTTCAGTCTAGAAGACACGGTTTTTATATCATCCTGCCAATGCAGACTGACGCAAGACAAGCCATCAAATACAATGTCTGATATGGCTTTTTTTGGAGCTTTTTCAAAAAGGATAATAGGAATGAGAGATGTGATGGGGTCTTCCCTTAACCTTTTTGTTAGCTTACGAGTGTAGTGCAAAGAATAGGTTTCTAAATCCTCTGGTTTGAGTAAATCTGCCCACGAATCAAAGATTTGCAATGCATTAACCCCAGAGAGCACTTGCTGTTTTAGGTACTCAAAACATGCATCACTCAATATGTCTAAATAGTCTTTTAGCGACCCTGAATTCTCCTCCATGAATTTTTTTGTTTTCTTAAAGTCTTTCGAGCCACCACCCTCAATAGAGTAAGCAGCAAGCGTCCATGGACTTCCACAAAAACCAATTAACGGAAGGGTCGGAGGTAAAATCCTTTTAGTTTCTTCTACTGCCTTAAATACGTAATCTAATTTTTCAATTTTAAAGTGCTCAAGATTAGAAATATCTTGAACGCTAGATATAGGGTTGCTAAATTTTGGCCCCTCACCCTCATGAAATGCTAGCCCTAGATTAAAGGCATCTGGGATGGTTAAAATATCTGAAAATAATATAGACGCATCTAAATTAAAACGTTCAATTGGTTGCAAGGCTAACTCTGCACAGGTGCGAGGCTGCTTGCACATGTCTAAAAAATTTTTATAACCCTTTCTAATTTTTTGATATTCAGGCAGGTACCTTCCCGCTTGGCGCATAAACCAAATTGGAGGCACTGCATTTTTTTCTAGTCGAAGGGCTTTTAAAAAAGTTGAATTAATCATTTATGAGGTGAATTGTATGATACTTTTTGCAGCCTCTCTTCCTTCCCAAATTGCAGTGACAACCAAATCAGAGCCCCGAACCATATCTCCTCCTGAAAAAATCTTTGGATTGGAAGTTTGAAATTTTAATTCCTGTTTTTCTGGGGCTTCAACTAGACCTGCATTATTAATTTTAATATTAAAATCTTTAAACCAATCTGCTGGACTAGCCCTAAATCCAAAAGCAATGACCACCTCATCTGCAGGGAAGATTTTTTCACTTCCAGGAATCGGCACAGGGACTCGACGCCCATTTTGATCTGGTTCCCCCAGTTTTGTTTGCATGGCTTTTACTCCCTCCACTTTATTGGTACCAATAATCTCAATCGGTTGAATATTGAACTCAAATTGCACTCCTTCCTCTTTAGCATTAACAACTTCTCTTCTTGAGCCTGGCATATTTTGCTCGTCTCTTCGATAGAGACAAGATACTGATTGCGCGCCCTGTCGAATTGCAGTTCTATTGCAATCCATCGCGGTATCACCCCCACCTAAAACAATTACATTTTTTCCTTTTAAGTTAACGTAGCTAATTTCATTTTGCTCGAGCTTCAGAAGGTGATTGGTGTTTCCAATAAGATAATCAATAGCTTTATGCACCTGAGGTAAACTCTCTCCCTTAAACCCACCCTCTAATGAAGTATAGGTTCCCATGCCTAAGAATACAGCATCATACTCATCGTAAAGTTTTTGAAAACTAATATCTTTACCAATTTCTTTGTTGAGGTGAAATTTAATTCCCATGTCTTCTAAAATTTTTCGTCTGCGCCTAACTACACTTTTTTCTAATTTAAATTCTGGTATTCCAAAAGTTAGCAGGCCTCCAATTTCTGACTGCTTATCAAAAACATCGCATTTAATTCCAGCCCTTATTAAAATATCTGCACACCCAATTCCAGCTGGGCCCGCTCCTATGATTGCAACTTTCTTTTTCGTCCAAGTACGATTGCTGAGATCTGGCTTCCAACCCATCTCCAACGCTTTGTCAGTAATATACTTTTCAATATTTCCTATACTGACAGCTCCAAAACCATCATTGAGGGTGCAGGCTCCTTCACACAAACGATCTTGAGGGCAAACTCTGCCACACATTTCTGGCAAAGAATTTGTTTGATGGCAGAGGTCAGCAGCTTCTAAAATATTTCCTTCATTCACTAATTTTAGCCAATCAGGTATGTAATTATGAACTGGGCATTTCCATTCACAATAAGGGTTGCCACAATCCAAACATCGATGAGACTGACTCGCAGCCTCAGCTTGATTGTAGTCCCCATAAATCTCAACAAAATTAATTTTTCTTTCATTGATGTTTTTTTTAGCTGGGTCAAAGCGACCCACATCTAAAAATTGAAAATCATTGTCAAAAGCTTTATGCTCGACGTACTCTGAACGAGATTTAAACGCCTCTTGCGTTGAAATTGCTTTGGAAGGTATGGAGCTTTTATTTAGCAGTTCTTTTTTCCATGCTATTAACTTTACCTTGGCTTCTTCTAGATCAGTAATTGGAGCAAAGGATTTGGTCACATACTTTCTGTTAAGTCTTATTTTTCCATAAAAATAAGGTGAGCGAGGCTGAGTAAACAGCAGCAACCCTTTTTCTATTTTATATTGTTTATTTTTTTCGCTCACTGGGTGATTAATTTCTGTATTATGTGTATGACATAGTATGACATTAATGTTATAATATGTATAATTCTATGCCAAAGAAAACTAATAACTCATCACTTTATAATGAATCGCAAGCTAAAGATAATTGCGGTTTTGGATTAATTGTAAATAGGCATGGCACTTCTAATCGAGAGGTGGTCCAGAGATCAATTTTAGGTCTTACCAGCATGACTCATAGAGGAGCGATAGGCTCTGACGGCAAAACTGGAGACGGATGTGGTCTATTATTTGATTTAAATAAAGAGTTTTTTAAGCTAGTGGTTAAAAAAGAAAGTCACATAGATCTCCCTGAGCTATTTGGAATTGCCCAAGTGTTTACTGCACACCTTCTTCGAAGAGATATTTCATCTATTAAATCCATCTTAGAATCTGAGGATTTGACATTGCTGACCATAAGGCCTGTACCGGTTAATCAATCGATTTTAGGCCCCATTGCGATAGCATCCTTGCCGTATATCAATCAGATTTTTATTGCCCCAACTTCTAGAGACTGTAACAGAGAACGCTTTGAATCCTGCCTATTGCAAGCACGAAAAAAGATAGAAGACATTCATGGTGATGATGAAAAATTTTATATATGCAGCATGTCTAGTCAGACCATAGTATATAAAGGTTTGATGCTACCCAATGCTATCAGTGACTTCTATTTAGATATCTCCAAAAAGTCATTTACAGCTAAGATATGCTTGTTTCATCAGAGATTTTCAACAAATACTCAGCCTTGCTGGCACCTAGCCCAACCCTTTAGATTACTTGCTCATAATGGCGAAATTAATGCAATTCGAGGGAATAGAAACTGGGTAAAAGCTCGAGCTTCTAAATTCTCAACCCCATTAATCCCGGGAATTAGTGAATTTACATCCTTGGTAAACGAAACAGGCTCCGATTCTTCGGCGCTTGATAACATGGTTGAGTTGCTGGTAAAAGGCGGCATTAATTTTTTTCGGGCCATTCGCATGGTCCTTCCTCCAGCATGGCAAAATATTCATACCATGGATCCAGAAATTAGAGCCTTCCATGAGTATAACTCAATGCATATGGAAGCCTGGGACGGGCCAGCTGGAATTGTCATGTCAGATGGGCAATGGGCTATATGCGTCTTGGATAGAAATGGTTTAAGGCCAGCAAGATATCAAGTGCTCAACAATGGAATGATCTGTATAGCGTCTGAAACTGGTATTTATCCTACCGGCGAGAGTGAGGTGTTAAAAAAAGGTCGGCTCAGTCCTGGCGGAATTTTTGCAGTCAATACTGAGACAGGAGAAGTGCTAGATCAACACGCTATTGATGATCAACTAAAGCAACATAAACCTTATCGAGACTGGCTCAAAAAATCCGCGGTATATCTTGAATCCACGCTGGATTTGTTCGAAGGCCCAGGCATTAAAAAAATACCCCACAAAGATTTGGTAACAGCTTCAAAATTATTCTCACTTTTCCATGAGGAAAGGGTGTCTATTATCAAGCCACTAGCAGCCGAAGGGGTTGAGGGCACAGGATCCATGGGAGATGATACGGCTTTGGCTGTTTTAAGCTCTATGCCTCGTTCAATTTATGATTTTTTTAGACAGCAATTTGCCCAAGTAACCAATCCTCCGATTGACTCTCTTAGAGAGTCTAGTGTCATGTCTCTCGAAACCTGTTTTGGTCCAGAGTTAAATATTTTTGAAGAAACTCAAGATCATGCTAGAAGAATTGTCAGCACCTCACCAGTTCTCTCTCATAAAAAGCTTGCTTCCTTGTTAAACAATCCTTACTTTAGAGTAGAGAGCTTTACCTTAATTTTTTCTCCAAAAGTGCAGCTTCAAGATGCTTTAGAAGCTCTTACAAAGAAAGTTGTGCAGGCGGTTAAGAGGGGTGTTGTCATCATTCACTTGAATGAAATATTGCCACAGGGCAATTCCCTTTCACTCAATGCATTGCTTGCCACTGGCTGCATTCATCAAGAGCTGGTGAAATTAGGATTAAGATCAGATGCAAATTTAATTATTAGCTCAGCCACAGCCAGGGACACACATCAAATTGCATGTTTGCTAAGCTTTGGGGCAACTGCAGTTTATCCATGGATGGCTTTTCAAATCATCTTAGATCTTACTGATCACAATGAATTAAAGGGCAGTCCAACAGCTAATTGCGCCAAATATAGAAAAGGCATCAATAAAGGGTTGCTGAAAATCATTTCGAAAATTGGTATTTCTACTATTTCAAGTTATCGAGGCTCTCAGTTACATGAAATTGTTGGGCTCAATATGGATGTTGTGAATCTATCCTTCACAAATACTGTGAGCAGGGTTGGTGGCAAGACTTTTGCTGATCTAGATTCTGAGATAAGAGCTTTGAAGACATATGCAAGCTCTAATGTTAGCGAAATTAGCCTGGGGGGGCTCTTAAAATTTGTCCACGGTGGTGAGTACCACACATACAACCCAGAGGTAGTTAAAAAACTACAAGAAGCGGTTAGCTCAGGTTCAAAAGAGATATATCAAGAGTACGCAGATTTAGTAAATTTACGTTCTCCTGCAATGCTGAGAGACCTCATGGCATTGCATTACCCCAAAAAACCTAAATCAGTTGAGGTTGAGCCCATCTCCTCATTGTTAAAGAAATTTGATTCTGCTGGAATGAGTTTAGGGGCATTGTCTCCTGATGCCCATGAAACATTAGCCGAAGCTATGAATAGCATGGGCGCAAGATCAAACTCTGGTGAAGGCGGTGAAGCAAAAGAGCGATATGGCACAAACAAGATGTCAAAAATTAAGCAAGTTGCCTCGGGTCGCTTTGGAGTCACCCCTGAATACTTAGTCAACGCAGAAGTATTGCAAATTAAAATTGCTCAAGGAGCTAAGCCAGGGGAAGGCGGACAATTGCCGGGCGGCAAAGTAAATGCGCTCATTGCAAAACTGCGATATTCCACTCCTGGCATTACATTGATCTCTCCCCCACCTCACCATGATATTTATTCAATCGAAGACTTAGCTCAATTAATTTTTGACCTCAAACAAGTTAATCCCAAAGCATTGGTTTCGGTAAAACTAGTGTCAGAACCGGGAGTGGGAACTATTGCAGCGGGAGTAGCAAAAGCATACGCAGATTTAATAACGATCTCTGGTCATGACGGCGGTACTGGCGCCAGCCCTTTGTCTTCTATTAGATATGCTGGTTCTCCCTGGGAGCTTGGGTTATCTGAGGCTCATCAAGCTCTCAGAGCTAGCAATCTTAGGCATAAGGTTAGACTTCAGGCTGATGGCGGCCTGAAGACAGGGTTGGATGTCATTAAAGCAGCAATTTTAGGAGCAGAATCCTTTGGGTTTGGAACAGGCCCAATGATTGCTATGGGCTGCAAGTACTTGAGAATATGCCATCTTAATAATTGCGCGACTGGCGTTGCAACTCAGAGAAGAGACATCATTGATCATCACTTTATTGGTGAAAAAGAGAAAGTTGTAAATTACTTTACCTTTATTGCCAATGAGGTTCGTCAGATTTTAAGTGAGCTTGGAGTGTCTAGTCTCGAAGAAATTATTGGACAGACAAAGCATCTTAAAGATATTACTCAACTGGATCCAAGAACTAAAAATATCGATATTTCAGCAATTTTATATACCGACAAGAAATCTCTTTCTCCTCATTTCTGTATGACAAAATCTAATGATCCCTGGGATCAAGCAAGACTTAATCAAAAAATTATGCAGAATATTAAAGGGCCTATCTCTAAGAATATTAAATCTAACTTTTCTTATAAGATTTCTAATCGAGATCGATCTGTTGGAGCGCAAGCCTCTGGTTTTATTGCATCACTCTATGGAGAAAGAGGGGTGAACCAAAACCAAGTATTGAACTTTCATGGTTCAGCTGGTCAAAGCTTTGGAGCTTGGAATGCTAATGGGCTGCATTTAAACCTGCAAGGTGATGCAAATGATTACGTGGGCAAAGGGATGAATGGGGGAAAAATCGTCATTTCAAATAATTCAGAGTACGCATCTCATAATACGCCAACTGTGTTGGCTGGAAACACTGCATTATATGGGGCAACTGGAGGGGAACTGTATGTTGGGGGCGCGGTTGGAGAGAGATTTGCTGTCAGAAACTCTGGCGCATCTGCTGTCATAGAGGGTGCAGGCGACCATTGCTGCGAGTACATGACGGGCGGCCATGTTACTGTCCTGGGAGAAGTAGGATCAAATTTTGGAGCCGGCATGACAGGGGGGTTTGCCTATGTCTTGGATGTTAATAGAAGATTCTTTGATCAATGCAATAGAAATTTAGTGAACCTTGAGAGAATTGTTAGTGAAGACATGGAATCGCATAGAAAATTTCTAAAGCAAATCATTGTGCGACATATCAAAGAAACTAAAAGCGCGAGAGCTAAGAAAATTTTAGATGAATTTGATCGATATGAACCATCATTTTGGCTGGTATCTCCAGCTGCATTGAATATTCAAGATTTACTCAAGGCAACCACTGCAAATGCTGCTTAAAATCCTATGATAGGGCTAGCTTTAAATTTTTGCCGTTAAAAGAATTCGTTACAAAAGCTTTAGACAGACCTGCCAGCAAGATTAAATTTAAACTCCCCCCTTGCATTTTCTTGTCTCTAAAGATAAATGGCTTTAAGTCTAAATACTTATATTGATCAAGAGACAAATCAAAACCATAAGCCTCTAAAAGAGAGTGTATCTTTAAAAATTCATTTTTAGAGATGAATCCCTCGAGACAGGATATTTTACTTGCTACTAGCATGCCTTTTGCGACCGCCTCACCATGAAGAATTTTTTTATACTTTCCATGAGCCTCTATTGCATGACCAAAAGTATGTCCAAAATTTAATATTGCTCTAATTCCAGTTTCTTTTTCGTCCTGAGTGACAATTTTTGCTTTGGTCTTGAGAGATTCAAAGATTATTTGCTCTACGATTCCAGGCTGACGATCCAAGATATCTACAATATTATGACTTAAGAGACTTAACAGCTTTTTATTTTGAATTAATCCATACTTTATTACCTCTGCCAGGCCAGCTTTGAACTCTCTTGTGGGCAGAGAATGAAGAGAGCTAGTGTCTATAATTACACCTTTAGGATTGTAAAATGCACCTACAAGGTTTTTGCCTGCAGGAATATTGATTGCGGTCTTCCCACCTACAGATGAGTCTACCTGTGCCAAAAGAGTTGTTGGTATTTGGATAAATTGAATACCGCGAAGATAGCTGCTTGCTACATAACCTGAGATATCTCCAACCACTCCACCACCCACCGCGATGATTGCATCTGATCTATCAAATTGCTGCTCTATTAAACAATTGATAATCTTTTGAAAATTACCCAGGGATTTTGAGCTCTCTCCTTGATTTAGAGTGAATGCAAAAACTTTAGACGTAGCCTTGGAGATACGATAAACTTTTTGAATGATCTCCTTTGGCACCCCTGAATCAGAGATGATCAGAAGTTTTTTATGGCTTTTTATGAGGGGGGTAAGATTCTTTTTTGAAATTGAATTTTGACCAATATATATTTTATATTGATTATTTTTACGACCAGCGACGAGCTCTTTAGCCATAGTTTTTGACCAGTTTTACAATTTCATTTGCAACTCCTGAGCCATTTTTATTTTCGGTATTAATAATATGATCTGCCACCTCTTCATAAAAAGCTTGCCTAGATTCTTGGAGATCAGATAAAACTTTAGAGGGATCTTGTCCTTTCAACAAGGGCCTATCCTTATCTTTGGAGGTTCGATCTATTTGGGTGCTCAATGGAGTATGAAGATAAAAAACAGTGCCTCGCGCAGCCAGGAGTTCTCTATTTTCAGGCTCAATCACTATACCGCCTCCGGTAGCTAAAACAATAGAATTTAATGCAACTAAATCTTTTAGAACAAGGGTTTCTCTTTTTCTAAATCCCTGCTCCCCTTCAATATCAAAGATCCAATCAATAGTAACGCCTGTCTTCTCTTCAATTGTTGCATCGGTATCATGAAACTCTAAAAATAGTTCATTGGCTACTATTTTTCCAACAGTAGTTTTTCCTGAGCCCATAGGACCAACAATAAATATATTCATGCGTAGTATTTTAGAATGCAGATTCTACCATTTAAAGGGTTAAAATAATTCTTATTATTAAATCCATGTATTTTATTGCGAAATAGTGAATAATTTTTTATTAGCTTATGATTCTTAGGTTTCTTCAATGGCTCCTGTCGCTCTTGATGCTATCAACCATTGCTGCAATTATCATCATTGTAGCTACATACTTTTTTTTGAAACCCAGTCTCCCAGAGATTAATTTAGTCGATCAGAATGTTTTGCAGATTCCACTCCAAGTTTTTTCTTCAGACGGGGTATTAGTTGGTGAATTTGGCGATCAAAAAAGAAGAACTATAGAGTATCAAGATATTCCTATAAACCTTAAAAATGCTTTTTTAGCCGCAGAGGACGATCAATTTTTTGAACACAACGGCATAAGAATTCTTTCATTTGCCAGGGCATTGTTCCAGCTTATTCAGTCTGGTGAAATTGTAAGCGGAGGAGGAACAATAACCATGCAGGTTGTTAGAGGCTATTTGCTTTCAAGAGAGCAAAAAATACTTCGAAAAATTAAAGAAATTTATCTAGCCTTTGAGTTAGAGAGCAGCGCTTCGAAAGAGGAAATTTTTTCCTTGTATCTGAATACTATTTTTCTTGGAAATAGAGCTTATGGAGTAGAAGCAGCAGCTGATAAATATTTTGCCAAATCAATCAACGAGCTAACCTTGGCTGAGTCTGCTTTGATTGCTTCTTCTGCTCAATTGCCTTCTCGCATTAACCCTATACGCTCTCCAGAGCGCTCAATTGTTCGAAGAAATTGGATTTTAGGTCGCATGTACAAACTTGGGTACATAGGTAAAGCACAATTTTTATTGGCAAAAGAAGAGCCAATTACATTAGATCAAATGGATTCAGCGTTTGACTTGGATGGGCGATACCTTGCCGAGCTTGTTCGTCAAGAGATGATTAAAAAATACGGCTTGGCCGCTTATGCTGATGGACTCTCTGTATTCACCACCTTGAAATCTTCCATGCAACGGTCATCTATTGAAAGCATCCAGAAGAACCTATTTGAGTATGATAAGCGCCATGGGTGGAGAGAACCCATGAATTACTTTAATCAATTATCTCCTGAAATTTTTGCTCAACTGAGTATTGGCAATTTAAACGTTTTAAATCAAGAGGCAGAAACCCAGGATATTCTGGGAATGAAACAATCAGTCATTTCAATTGTTAGGGATCTTTTTGAGCAATCTATCAGCCTAGATTCTCACATCAGAGCTTTGGTGGTTGACATAAAACCTGACCGAATTATTTTTTTAGATGATCAGTTTAATATTCAAACCTTATTCTGGAGTGATGATTATCGCTGGGCTAAGCGTAGGATCACAATCAATACCTTCGGACCAACACCTCAGAATTTTTATGACATCTTGAAAGCGGGAGATTTAATTTATCTGCTCAAGGCAGGTGCCGATAAAACATTGGACCAGTTACCAATTGCAGAGGCAGCTTTTATCGCAACCAATCCAGCAACCGGTGCAATTCTTGCTTATCAAGGAGGATTAAATTTTACAAAAAGTAATTTTGATCGAGTTAAGCAATCGTTTCCGCAGGCTGGATCTAGCTTTAAACCATTCATATACTCAGCGGCCTTTGGAAATGGTTATTCTGCCTCAGATACGATCAATGATGCTCCAATAATTTTTGAAGATGCAAATCTTGAAAGCGTGTGGCGTCCAGAGAACTACACAGGTAAGTTTTATGGGCCACTGAGGCTCCGTGAAGCTTTGGTGCAGTCTGTCAATCTTGTTTCTATAAAGTTATTAAGAGAATTGGGCATTGAGACAGCTCAAAATTTTCTTTCGCACTTTGGATTTTCTAAATCAAGATTAGCACCAGATTTATCATTGGCGCTTGGCTCATCGAGCTTTTCACCAGCAGAGATGATCAGAGCCTATAATTTTCTTGCCAATGCCGGAGAGGGGAAAGATCTATATTTTATTGAGAAAATTATTGATAGAAATGGACTGATCATCTTTCAGCATCCTTTGTCCCAAGATACAGTTAATTCAATCCTTAGCATTGAAGGCTTTCCATGGTTTGCTGATAAGCCCAGAGAAAAGATCGAGCCATTTTTATTGCTTCCAAAGCTAGAACATGAGAGCCAGGCAATTGATCCCAGGGTAGCATTTTTAACAAAAGATATTTTGCGAGAAGCTCTGCAAAGAGGCAGCAACGGTAGGAAGACAACAGTGTTAAATCGTGTTGATATAGCTGGAAAAACTGGCACGACCAATGATGCAATTAGCACCTGGTTTTCAGGATTTCATCGAGATTTATCTGCAACTGTATGGGTTGGTACAGATGATTTTTCTTCTCTAGGAGACAATGAATTTGGCTCATCAATTGCACTGCCCATCTGGGTAGATTTTATGAGTGAGGCTTTGGTTGATCTGCCTGTCGATCCTTGGAGGGCTCCACCAGGGATTTCATACATTAGGGTAGATAGCCAAACGGGCCAGAAAACAAATAGCGTAGACCAAAACTCTTATTTTGAATTATTTCTTGAAGAGGCTATGTGACAATAATGCCCAGTAATTTTCTAGGTACCCACTTGGAGTTTCTTTAAAGCCATTCCTAATAAATCTTGAGATAACACCTTCTGCGACAGAAGTAATGAGATGGGCGCTTATTCCTGGGGTTAGTTGAAGCAGGTCTTTGTGAGGAGCAAGTATTTGTTTCATTGCAAGTTCCAATCTTTCATAAAATTGATTTACAGCGTCGATGACATTTTTTTCATTTGGACCCAACGCTTCTCTTGAAAGAATTCTTGAGAAGCCTTTATTTTTTTCTATAAAAATCATAAAAAAGAAAAAAATTAATCTAATTTTTTCAATCGGCTCAATAGAAGCATCTTTTTTAATTTCTCCAACTTTTTGGAAGATGCTCTCGTCACAAAAAGTAAATAACTCTAAAAAAATTGATCGTTTACTTGGAAAATGTCTATATAACGCAGCTTCTGTGACGCCACTTTCTTTGGCAAGGATTGCAGTGGTAATCTTAGTTGCATCTCTTTCTTCAAGTAGCTTTGCTAGACTCTGTAGAATAATTTGCTTTCTTTCTTTGGCCATAAGACTAGCTTAGCTCAATATTAATTGATCCATCAATTTGTTTTAATTGACTTAAAAATAAACTTTGAATCTCATTTAAGCGCTTAGATGTTTGAGCTTCAAATCTCAGGACTAATTTTGGCGTTGTATTCGAAGCTCTTAATAAGCCCCAGCCATCAACGAAATTTACTCTTAAGCCGTCAATGGTAATTTTCTCACCATCTGCAAAGTCTGCTCTCTCCATAAACTCTTTTACGATGTTAAATTTCTTACTCTCATCAATATCAATATTAATCTCTGGTGTTGAGAACGCCTTAGGAAGCTCTTTGAAGATAGAAGAGAGAGGCCTATCAAGCTGGCAAATAATTTCGATGAGTCTGAAAGCTGAGTAATGTCCATCATCAAACCCATACCACCGGTCATTAAAAAAAATATGCCCACTCATTTCACCAGCTAGAGGAGCATTTGATGCCTTAAGAGCATTTTTAATATGAAAATGGCCAGTTGGTGACATGGTAGCTTTCCCGCCAACAGCTTCAATTGATTGAGCTAGAAGATTAGAGCACTTTACATCAAAAATTATCTCTGCACCTTTATTCGTAGCAAGAACATCTTTCGCCAATATCATCATTAGTTGATCTGGAAAAATAATTTCTCCAAGATCAGATACAACGCCTAGCCTATCCCCATCTCCATCAAAGGCTATGCCGATATCTGCCTGATGTTGGTTGACGGCTAAAATAAGGTCCTTTAGATTTTCTGGCTTCCCAGGATCTGGGTGATGATTCGGAAAGTTACCATCTATCTCACAAAATAGCTCAATCACTTCATGCCCGAGAGCATGAATTAATCTTGGTGCAATTTCACCCGCTGCTCCATTGCCACAATCTACGACTACTTTCATTTTTTTCTTAGATACAGCTTGCAAGCAAACTTCTTCGATATAACTATTTAATAAATTATGCTCATGTGTTTCTGAGCCAGGTTGAGGACTTTCAGGCAAATCTCCTTCAGCGAGAGTGAGCAGCTCTAGCCCAGAGATTGGCGCGTCATTAATGACAACTTTAAAGCCATTATAGTTTTTTGGATTATGACTTCCTGTAATCATTACGCCAGATTTAGAATTTATTTTTTTAGCTGCAAAATAAAGGAGAGGGCTGGTTACTAGACCAACATTGAGAATATTGATACCTAGGTTTCTAAGCTCTTCAGATAGCGTGGCCATTATTTCTGGCCCTGATAACCTTCCATCTCTGCCCAAGGCTAGTTCGCTCACACCTTCAATAGTACATTTTTGGGCTATAGCTTTTGCAATAATCTTTATGGACCCATGATTGAGTTGCTCTGGCACGGTTCCCCGGATGTCATATTCTCTAAAAATTGATTGATCAATCATGCTGAATTAGATTTCTTTATATGGGTTGATTTGTCATAATAACCGAGACTTAAAACCATAAACAACATGTTTCTAAATACTGACTCAAAATATATTTGGCTGAATGGTAATTTTCAACCATTTAATGATACTAATATCCATCTTTTATCGCACACCTTACACTATGGCCTCGGAGCATTTGAGGGGGTCCGAGCCTACAAAACCTCGGATGGAGGAGCAATTTTTAGGTTAAGGGATCACACCGAAAGGCTGTTTGATGCCGCAAACAAAATTAACATCACCATACCGTATTCAATTGAAGAGCTAGAGATAGCACAAAAAGAAGCCATGTTAAAAAATAATTTAAAAGAAGGCTACATCAGACCTATTGTATTTTTAGGGGCTGAATCCATGGGTTTGCGAGCTAAAGATCTGGTGTCTGTGAATGTAGCTGTTGCATGCTGGGAATGGCCCTCTTATATGAGCCCGGAAGCTAAGAAAAAAGGTATTTCAATAATTCAGTCACCCTATCAGCAATATGAAAATCCACTCTACTCTAATAATAAAATTATAGGGACGTACATTAACTCAATTATGGCACTTCATGATGCGCTTGCTAAAAACGCAGATGAAGCAATTTTATTAGATAAAAATGGGTTTATTTCAGAAGGCAGTGGCGAAAACCTCTTTCTTATTAAAGACTCTAAATTAATGACACCTAAGACAGATTTCTGCTTGAACGGACTGACTCGTCAAAGCGTTATTCAGATAGCTACTAATCTTGAAATAGATGTTGAAGAAACAGACTTAACTTTCGATCATTTGCTTGAAGCTGATGAGGCTTTTTTTTCTGGCACAGCTGTTGAAATTACCCCTATTACAAAGGCGAATGAGACCACCATTGGAACTGGCGCTATAGGGCCAATCACAGAAATACTCCAATCTAAATATTTAGATATTGTTTGCGGGAATGATGCTAAATATGCTCACTGGCTCACCGCTATCTAGTGCCTGTAAATCTTTTGAAGAAGCCCTTAAATATTGCAATTTTGAGTTATCGCAGCGCTCCATTTGGAGGAGGCCAAGGTATTTATGTGCATGAAATCTCAAAGGCTTTAACAGGACTTGGCCATAAGGTGGATGTGATTTCTGGCCCACCATACCCAGATCTAATGTCTGATGTAAAACTGATAAAATTACCGGGGCTCAACCTTTTTAGAACCTTTAGTTTTAGAGAGCGCGTCAATATCCTGTTTAAGAAAAAAGGAAAGTCACTGGATGATTGGTATGAATTTTTCTCCACTTTATTAGGGGGTTTCCCTGAACCCAAGACATTTGGAAAAAGAGCGCATATTTTTTTGAAACCCAATAACTATGATGTCATTATTGATAATCAATCTCTCAGCTACGGGATGCTTGAAATTCAAGCCCTCAATCCATTTATTGAAATTATTCATCATCCAATTTCAAAGGATTATTATTACGATTTAAAGTTTGCAAAAGGAATAGCTCAGCGCTTATCAAAAATGAGATGGCACTCTTTTTTACCTATGCAAAAAAAGGTGGCTAAAAAAATTCAAGTTATTGTCACACCTTCTTTGAACTCTAAGGTTGATATTAACGGTGACTTTAACGTTTCCTTGCAAAACATACAGGTGATTCCAAATGGCATTGATGGTGATATTTTTTGTCCCTTGCCTGCAGTTAAAGCTCTACCCTATAGAATCATCACTACAGCTAGCGCCGATGTTCCTCTCAAAGGTCTAGATTTTACCTTGCATGCAATGGTGAAATTAAAATCTGAATATCTGGATGCAGAGTTAATAGTTATAGGGAGCCCAAGGCCAGATGGACACACTGAAAGGTTGATTCAGGATTTGGGGCTAGGAAAGCAAGTGACCTTTAAAACTAATTTAACTAAAACAGAGATCGCAGAGGAGTATGCTAAAAGTAGCGTTGCGGTTGTGAGCTCTTTGTATGAGGGCTTTGGTTTTCCAGTTGGAGAGGCTATGTCTTGCTCTACTCCTTTAGTCGCTACAAATGTGGCATCTATTCCAGAGATTACAGGGCCTTTTGCGCAACTCATTTTGCCCGGCAATACAGATGCAATCTATGTAGGCATCAAAAATATATTTCAAGACCCTGCTAAATATAAAATACAAGCAGATCTGGGCAGGCAACACATAATAGAAAATTTTAATTGGAAAAAAATTGGCCTAGCATACGAAGAGCTACTGTATAAAACTATAAATGAATTCACATGCTAACTTTTAATCTAAAAAATCTAAGCCTCCCCTCTGGAGCTAAGATCTTGGATGTAGGGTGCGGTGAAGGCAGGCATATCTTTGGATCGCTCCAGGCTTTTGAGAAGGCTTATTGCATTGGCTTTGATCAAGATCTCCCATCTTTAAATATCTGCAAAGAAGGGTTAGGTTTTTTTAAAGAATTAGATACAGGCTCATCAGTTTTTATGCAGGGCTCAGTTTATAAACTTCCATTTGCAGATAATAGCTTTGATTTAATTTTTTGTTCCGAGGTGTTGGAACACCTGGATGATTATCACCTTGCTTTAGATGAAATCCATCGAGTATTAAAAGCTGGCGGTAAATTTCTACCTAGCGTGCCATCATTTTGGCCTGAAAAAATTTGCTGGTCTCTCTCAACAGATTATCAAAATATGCCAGGCGGCCATGTGCGGATCTTCAAAAAAAATCAGATTATCTCTGAGATTAAGAATCATGGATTTAATTATGAGTCCTCAGAGCGCTTTCATGGGCTCCACAGTGCTTATTGGTGGTTAAGATGTATTGTTTGGAACTCCCAAGAATCAAACTGGATGGTCGCTCAATATAAGAAGTTTTTAGAGTACCAAATTCTAAATAATCCCTTGTGGCTTCAAAAGCTAGAAAGCTTCTTCAACCCAATCTTTGGAAAAAGCATTGCATTTTATTTTCAGAAAAAATAATGTCCTTTCCCAATATCTCCTCTCTTGATACCAGCTCCCTTGATGGCATAGAGCATCTTGGTAAGTTTATTTCTAACATGCAGCAAAGTTCTGGAGCAATCCCTTCGAATAGTGATGGCTCACATGATCCCTGGGATCATCTGGAAGCAGTCATGGGATTAGCAACACTGGGCTATATGAACGAAGCGCTTCAAGGCTTAGAGTGGATGAAGGACAACCAGAACTCTGATGGGAGCTGGTACAACCTTTATTTGAATAATCAGGCAATTAAAAAAAATAAACAATCTAACTTTTCTACATATATCAGCGTGGCTGTTTGGCATTATTACTTGCTTAGCCAAGATCAATCTATTTTAGAAAAATTTTGGGACTCAATTGAACGGGGGGTATTATTTGCTTTAAATCTTCAGCATAGCAATGGCGCCATTGCATGGAATGTAGATGAGGCAGGTGTCAAGGATGAAGATTACCTGCTCAGTGGCTGCAGCTCCATTGCCAAGAGTCTTGAATGCACCATAGCCATGTGTGAAATTCTAGAGAAACAAGACATGAAAGTGAAACTCATAGAGTCACATGCGAGTTTGTTGAGGGCCATTGAAAATCCAGTAGGAATTTTTGATTTAAAGAAAGATCGCAGCAGATTTTCCATGGATTGGTACTACCCGATTTTATCTGGAATCACCGCAAACAATCATCTGATGAATCTAGTACAGCACATCAAAGATGTCTTCATAGTGCCGGGCATTGGGATTAAATGTGTTTCAGACGAGCCGTGGGTTACGGTTGCAGAAACGAGCGAGTGCTCAATGGCTTTAAAAAAACTTGGCAACGATGAGCTCGCCAATGAATTACTGCTTAATGCAGCAGCTATTGTTGATGGTCATAATATTCCTTTTATGGGGTGGCAGCTGCAAGAAAAGATTTATTGGCCAGATGAGAAGCCTAGCTGGACATCTGCTGCCTTGATTTTAGCTGCAGATGCTAATAATCACCTCACCAGAGCCTCTCACTTGTTTACCGCCAAGCAGTTTATTTCTTAATTAAGCAGGCAATAGTGTCCACTCTCTCATGCAGAGTATATCCATCCGACAAAGCTTTTTGATAGATTAAAAATGGAGCTTGCCCACCTTCTTCTGGGTTTTCAAAAATATCATGAATGACAAGCGCCCCTCCAGTAATAATTTTCTCATTCCAGTTTGCATAATCATTCTGGGCAGACATTTCTGTATGACTGCCATCAATAAACAATAAGCCTAAATTAATAGTCCATAAGCGTGCGATCAAATTTGCATTAGCAATAATAGGCACAATAAATCTACTTTCATCAAATTGCTGAAGGTTAAACTGCATGAGTGGCAGGGTGTTCACTCGTCCAAGCGATTCATCATAAATAGTTGAATCAAAGTACTCCTCCCCACTTTGATGCTCTTCAGAGCCACTATGGTGATCGATCGTGAAGACCACTTGCTCATGTTTTGAAGTGCCCGCAGCAATAAAGAGGCTTGATTTGCCGCCAAAAGTTCCAATTTCTAAGGCAGGGCCAAGAATTGAAAATTCTTCTGACCATTTTGCTAGCGCCTCTCCCTCATGTAGTGGCATGAAGCCTTTCAGCGCATTTAGCTTGTTAAAATCCATCTTGCCCTCTTAATTGTAAAACTGCTTTCCTAGCGTTGATTTAAATCTACGATGCGACCACAAGTATTCTGCTGGCTCAAGGGTAATGCTCTTCTCCATCACGTCATTGATTTTTTGCGCTAGCGCATTAGCATTGAAACCCTCAGATGAAACTATTTCAAGCTCCAAATTCAACTCTTTCTCTTTGTAAAATGAATTCATAAACAAGAGGTTGCACTGAGTCATATCAATAATTTTTCTTGTTGTTGTAATAGTAGCGGCGGGATTATTAAAGAAAGTTAATTCAACAGAGTTACTCCACCCATAATCTTGATCTATGGCGTAGAGCACATTTTTTCCTTCTTTTAACCATTTAACAAATTGCCTGGGATTATTTTTATCTGCTGTTCCTTTGATGCTTGAAAGCCTTCCAGTGGTTTGCAAGACATCCATGGTCGAAGAGTTATGCGAGCGTGCAACTCCAAAGGTATCAATGTTCATCCCCAGCAATCTCGCATCTAACTCCAGATGCTGAGAATGCTTAAACAATATTAGGTTCCCCTTGGATTGATCATGATTTTTTAGGAGATCTAGACCAGTAATTTTATATGCCACATTTTTTTCGATTCGAGCATCTGACCAAAACCAAGCAACCCCTGTTTGAAACAATGAATGTCCCAAGCTAATAAAATTTTTATGCAACAGCTTCCGTTGCTCTGCTAATGACAAGAGCGGCAAGCAAACCTGAATATTTGCTTGAGCAATTTTTCGTCTCTTGTTTGCGAACAAAAGAAGCAAGCTTCCACAAAACTGCCCAAGTATTTTATGCCAAGCTAACGGGAGAGCGCAGGCAGCTCGCCAGAATGTAATTACCACTTGCATCAAATTTATGGGTACATAAAAATTAAAAAATGTATTATTACATTAAATTAAATATTCCTATGTCATGAAGCTTGCAATTTACAATCTATTGATTCTATTGCTCATCCCAATCTTGCAGGTCCGCATTCTGTTAAAGAGCCTCAAAGATAAGGGGTATAGGTCTTTTACAGCCCAAAGATACGCCTCAAATTTAGCCCCTGTCAAAAATCAAAAAGAAAAGTGCATTTGGTTTCATGCTGTTAGTCTGGGTGAAGTTATCGCGTCCCAAGTCATGATTAGAGAGTTGATGCGAGAATTCGACGTTGTGTTAACTACAACCACCCCAACTGGTTTAAGAAAGGCACAAGAGATTTACAAAGACTCTCTTGCAATCAATTATGCTCCGTGGGATCTAGGCCCTTTGGTGGATAAGTTTCTTAATTTTTATGAGCCATCGGCGCTCTTAATTTTTGAAACGGAAATTTGGCCTTCCATGATTAATTCTGCCCACAATAAAAAGATACCCATTTTTTTAATGAACGGTCGATTAAGCCATCGGTCCTATAAAGCCTATTTAAAAGTGTCATGGTTTTTAAAGGACATATTACAAAAAATTACTTTTATATTTGTGCAAACGCAAGAGCATCAAGAGAGATTTCTTCAACTGGGCCTAGATAGCTCAGCTATAGCAGTAGCAGGATCCGTTAAATTTGATGCCCCAGGCCTGAAACCTGAGGCCTTATCTTTACCAAAATTTATCCTTGGTGCCAGCACTCATCTTGGCGAAGAGGAGATGCTTCTTCGAGTTTTTCAAAAGCTGTCAAAAAAATATCCTCATAAATTGTTTATTTGCCCCAGACATCCCGAGAGATCCACTGAGATTTTAAAGGTTGCAAGAAAAATGAATTTTAGCAGTGAGCTATATTCTCAACTAGGCGAGCAAGATTATGAGGTTTGCATCATTGACAGCATTGGCTTATTGCAAAATTTTTATCATATGGCTGATTTGGCTTTTGTAGGCGGGAGCCTCGTGCCTAGAGGCGGTCATAATTTCATTGAGCCAGCAACAATGGGAACGCCTATTATCATAGGAAACTACACTTTTAATTTTGAAGAGATAGCCCAGCAATTTATTCAGTCGAATTCATGCATTATTGTGACCAATGAGCAGGAATTGCACGAAGGCATAACATCTATACTTGATGATTCAGATTTTGCAATGCAACTTGCAGAAAACGCAAAAAGTCTAGTCGCTAGAAATGAGGGCTCAACACAGACCCAGGTCTCTTATATAATAGATAAATTAGGAGCATTGCATTGAAACTTATTACCGCCATTATCAAACCATTTAAACTCGAGGAAGTTCGTCAATCACTCGATGCTATAGGAATCTCTGGAATGACTATCACAGAAGTAAAGGGTTTTGGCAGACAAAAGGGCCACACTGAGCTTTATCGAGGGGCAGAGTATGTCATTGATTTTCTACCTAAAATTAAAATTGAAATTGCTGTGTCTACCGACCAGTGTGACCTAGCGATTGAGGCGATCATGAAGAGTGCCAGCACTGGAAAAATTGGCGATGGTAAGATTTTTGTATCCTCGTTAGAGCAAGTCATTCGAATTAGAACAGGTGAAGTAGACCAGGACGCAATTTAGGTTAATTTTTGCAGACATCTAAACTTCCAGTTATTTTTCTATTAGGGCCCACAGCCTCAGGCAAGACCGATTGGGCGATAGCGTGGCAGAAAAAATTTGGACGAATAGAAATTGTGAGCGTTGATTCTGTCATGGTCTATAAAGGCTGCGATATCGGCTCTGCCAAACCTTCTCCTGAGACTCTAAAAGCCCATCCCCACCATCTTGTCAACGAAACTTCTTTAGATCAAATATTTTCTGTGGCTGATTTTTGTGAAACAGCCACGACTCTTATTGAGGAGATTCACCAAAGAAAAAATATTCCTCTATTGGTTGGAGGCAGCATGATGTATTTCAACCTGCTGAAAAATGGCTTGAGCAGTTTGCCATCTGCAGACCCAATACTTCGAGCTAAGCTTGAAGATCGCATTGATAAAGAAGGCATTGTGTCTCTGCATGATGAGCTGCAAACTCTGAACCCTGAAGCTGCGAATGCAATCAAGCCCCAAGATACGCAGAGAATTATCAGAGCTTTGGAAGTTGCGCATCTTTCCGGGATGCACCCAAAGATTTTAGACGAAGCATCTTCTGTGCCGCTCTCATCTATCTATCAATTACTTGAATACGGCATTTTTCCTTTAGATAGAGCAAAATTACATGAGCGAATTGAGTCTCGGCAGCATCGATTAATTAACGAGGGATTAATCGAAGAAGTTCAGGGCTTAAACAAAGCCTATAAGCTTTCGCCAGAGCACCCAGCCATGAAAGCTGTGAACTATCGACAGGCTCAACAAGTGCTAAGTGGAGAGCTTCAGGAGAGCGAGTTATTCGAGAGATCTCTTTATGCTACCCGCCAGCTAGCAAAGCGGCAGTGTACTTGGCTGAGAGGATGGCAAGGTTTAAAGACTTATAATCTTGATGAGCTCAATCAGGCAAGCGAGGAACTAGAAAAACAGCTTAATTTGACCTCAACCCTTTAATTCTCAGGACTTACCCCCAAATTATCTTTATAATAAAACTTTCTATTTAAAGGTGCTGTTGTGAACTGGGATAATCAAAATAATAATAAAAACGAACAAGACCCTTGGGGCAGAAACAATCAGGATGACCTTTCATTCGATGATCTCATCAAGAAATTTTCATTAATGTTTAGGAAGCAAACATCAGGGTCCAACGGATCTTCGGGCGGAATGGGGCTGAAACTTCCTACCAAGAAAACCTTTGTCTATGCTGTATTTGGGTTAATAGTTTTATATGCAAGCATGTGCGTTTATCAGCTCGATTCTCCTGAAAGAGCCATAGTCTTAAGATTTGGTGAGTATCACGAAGAAACTGGCGAGGGGTTAAATTTTATGCTCGCTGGAGTTGATACAAAGTATGTAGAAAATGTTGCGCTGACACGACGATATTCTCAAACAGCAAACATGCTCACAAAAGATGAGAACTTAGTTGATGTCACTGTTTCTGTCCAATATCGAATAAAAAATTTGAGAGATTTTGTTTTAAGCGTTAAAGATCCGGAAAGCAGCTTGCGAGAAGCTACAGAAAGTTCATTGCGTCATGTTGTGGGAGATAACACGCTTGAGGAAACTTTGACCACTGGGCGAGAAACCATTGCCAGAGATGTTGATGTCCGACTGCAACGTTACCTTGATTTATATCAAACGGGTTTAGTGATTCAGCAGGTCAACATTGAAAAAACTGATCCTCCGGCTGCTGTCAAACCTTCTTTTGATGATGTTGTAGCAGCAAGAGAGGATAAGGTGAAATTACAAAATGAAGCAGAAAGATATGGTCTGTCTATTGTGCCAGAAGCAAGGGGCCAGTCATTTGCAAGAATACAAGCCGCAGAGGCATATCGAGAAGAGGTTGTTGCCAATGCAGAGGGTGAGGTTGCCAGGTTTGATAAATTACTTGCCGAGTATCAAAAAGCTCCAAAGGTTACACGAGATCGTTTGTACTTGGATGCTATGCAAACGCTATACAGCAACTCTACAAAAATCATGGTTGATGTCGAGGGAGGCAATAATTTAATGTACCTGCCTCTAGATAAAATTATCCAACAAAATAAATCACAGGAGGACAACAAATGAATAAAGGTTTAAATCTCCTAGTTTTAGCTGGGCTGATCATTGCATTAATTCTCAATAGTTTCTTTATTATTGATGAGAAAGAAGATGGAATAGTCTTCCAATTTGGTGAAGCCATTAAATCTGATCTACCCACTGGTTTGAATTTTAAATTGCCCATTGTGCAAAATGTAAAAAAATATGACTCCAGGCTTCAAACCCTAGATGAAGAGCCCAATAGAATTTTAACAGTTGAAAGCAAGTACCTCATTGTTGATTCTTTTGTTAAATATAGAATTAAAGACGTAAGAGTTTTTTATGATGCAACTAGCGGAAGCTTTATTAATCTTAATAACCTGTTAGGCCAGCGAACAGCTTTTGAGCTCAAAAATCAGTTTGGGCGTAGAACCGTGACTGAGCTTGTCTCTGGAGAGCGAGATCAGCTTATGAGAGAAATGAGAGATGATTTGGGTGACTCTGTTTCTGATCTTGGGATAGAAATCATTGATTTTAGAGTTAAAAGAATTGATTTGCCGCCAGAGCTTAGCAATTCTGTCTATGAAAGAATGAGGTCAGAAAGAAATCGTCTAGCAGAAGAGTTGCGGGCTCAGGGGAATGAGCTTTCCAATGAAATTCGATCTGCTGCAGACAAACAAAGGGTTATTCTTTTGGCTGAAGCCTATAAAAAAGCAGAGGAAGTCAGGGGTGAGGGCGATGCAACAGCATCAGCTATTTATGCAAAATCCTTTTCTCAAGACCCTGAATTTTATGAGTTCACCAGAAGTTTGAGAGGCTACGGGGCCACCTTTAATAATAAGTCCGACGTCTTGTTAATTGATCCAAAATCAGATTTCTTCAAATACCTTAATAAATCAGATGGCACTAATCCCTAAAGACTATGAGCAACAACACCCTTATTTTAGGTTTACAATGGGGGGATGAAGGCAAGGGCAAGATTGTTGATGCTCTAGCCGAAAATTCGGAAATAGTGTGCCGCTTTCAAGGCGGGCATAATGCTGGTCATACTCTCAAGGTTGATGGGCAGCAAAAAGTTCTGCATCTCATTCCCTCTGGTATTCTTCACCCCTCCGTGCAATGTGTCCTTGGTAATGGGCTGGTGCTCTCTTTGCCAGCTTTGGAAAAAGAGATTACAGAATTAGAGCAAAGCGGCATCAACTTCAATGACCGCTTTTATGTGAGCGGCGACTGCGCTCTTATACTCCCAACCCATATTGCGATAGACCAGGTCAGAGACAAATCTGAGGGCATTGGCACAACTGGCAGAGGCATAGGCCCAGCCTATGAAGACAAAGTTGCAAGACGAGCTATTCGATTTGGAGATTTGCAGAACATGACATTACTGCAACCACGGCTAGAAAAATTAATTGCATACCACAATAAAATCTTGGTTCATTTATATGCTGCTGAGCCCATTCCTCTAGAGGATGTCCTTAAGGAATTGGAGAGCCACCAACACCTTGTGCAGAAATTTCACTGCATTACTCAGGACTTATTAAGAGGCTGGGTCAAAGAAAATAAAAAAATGATATTTGAGGGTGCGCAAGGTTCAATGCTAGATATTGACCATGGAACTTATCCCTATGTTACTTCTTCTAGCACAACGGCTGGCGGGCTTTCAACTGGTTTGGGCGTTGGACCTAAGCACATTGACTCTATTCTTGGAATCACAAAAGCTTATACAACCCGTGTTGGAGAGGGGCCCTTTGCAACAGAGTTATTCGATGAGAATGCAGCGCAGCTTGCAAAAATTGGGCATGAGGTTGGAGCCACAACAGGAAGGCCCAGAAGGTGTGGGTGGCTCGACTTAAAAGCGCTTGAAACCATCGTCTTTATCAATTCAGTGACGAGCCTGTGCTTAACTAAGCTAGATGTCTTGGACGGCTTTAAAGAGATTAAGGTTTGCATTGATTATGACGACCAAGGCGCCCCAATATACAAAACACTTCCTGGATGGAAGCAAGACATTTCTTACATCAGAGATTTCCACGCTTTACCTCAATCTGCTCAGGACTATATACTCTTTATAGAGCACTTTTTAGAGTGCCCCATTGATATTGTTTCAGTTGGGCCTTCAAGAGAGCAGACGATTTATAAAAAATAACTTTTTTCTTTGCCGGGGGCATCTATGAAAAAACTTTTACTTTCCATCATCCTGCTGTTCATTTTTACTGGTGCCATCTTTTTTGCTGGAGCTTTCTTTAAAATGTTTGGAACGCTTGATGGCCCAGGCACTATTGAAGGGAAGGCATTGCCCGCATCAGTCATTTTAGAAAAAACTAATAAGATTAATGCAGTAAAAAATGAATTAGAAATCTTAGATGAGAAACAGATACTCTTCGGCGATCTGCACGTGCATTCAACCTACTCTACGGATGCATTTATGTGGTCACTTCCATTTCTGAATGGGAAAGGAGCATCTCCTATTGCTGATGCTTGTGATTATGCAAGGTTTTGTTCAGCCTTAGATTTTTGGTCCATCAACGATCATGCTGAAGCCAGTTCTCCTAGAAAATGGCTCGATACCAAAGAAAGCATTCAGCAATGCAATAATTTATCAGAAGGCTCGGATGATTTAGTCAGTTTCCTTGGTTGGGAGTGGACTCAGGTTGATAGAGATCCCGAAACTCATTTTGGCCATAAAAATGTCATGTTCTTAGAAACAGATGATGCTCTTGTCCCGCCGCGTGCAATTGGCTCAGGAGGCCTTGCTCCTCTAGTTATGAGACTGGGATTGCCATGGACTATGTCTGCTTTACCCGCGACTTTAGATTTAAAAAACAGAGATAGATTTTTTGCCTTTAATAAGTTTTTTGAAGAAATACAGGACACACCAGTTTGCCCCCAAGGCATTGGCACAAAAGACTTACCTTTAAATTGTTATGAGGAGGCAGAGAATCCAAATACCTTATTTCAAAAATTAAAGGAATGGGAGACTCCTTATATGGTTATTCCACACGGAACAACTTGGGGCTATTACACGCCACCAACTTCAGACTGGAGAAAACAGCTCGAAAGCTACCAAGATGATAGCTCACAGTTTCTATTTGAAATTTATTCCGGGCACGGTAACTCTGAAGAATATCGCTCTTGGAATGATGCTCAAATTGATTTACAAGGAGAGCTCTATTGTCCTGAAGCCTCTGATGATTTTCTACCCACCTGTCAGCAAGCTGGAAGAATCATGGCGCAAAGGTGCCAGGATTCAGGCTTAGATGCAGATACTTGCAATCAACTGGTTGCAGAGACCAAATCTAATGCCGTCAATATGGGCGCAGCTGGTTATTTAGCTATCAACGAAATTGAGCCGCATGATCTTTTAAATGCTGGGCAGTGCAATGATTGCTTCTTACCCTCTTTTAATTACAGACCTTTAGGCTCTGCGCAATATGTTTTGGCTCTCAGAGATTTTACGGCCAATGGCGACCCCAAGCGTTTTAAATTTGGGTTTATCGGCTCAAGCGATAACCATGGCTCAAGACCAGGCACAGGATACAAAGAGGTCGATCGCTTATACAACACTGAGGCTAATGGTTTTTCTGATCCTTTGTTTGATCGCCTGAGTGATCTCAGTCGAGAAAAAGGCAAGCTCTCCACCACCTTTCAAGATTTAAGTACTAGAACTCTCACAAGTATTATGGATCTAAATATTGCGACAGATGCAGAGCGTCAGAGTGCTTACTTTATGACGGGGGGTTTAGTGGCCACACACGCCTCATCTCGAAACAGAGAATCAATCTGGGATGCTCTAGAGCGCAAAGAAGTTTATGCCACCTCGGGGCCAAGAATTTTATTGTGGTTTGATGCGCAAATAGATGCTCAATCCCTCAGCATGGGCTCAGAGATGGAGGCAGATCAATCGCCTGTTTTCACTGTGAAGGCTGCAGGCTCATTGAAACAAAAACCAGGCTGCCCTGCGTATAGCGCCAATGGGTTATCACAAGATCGATTGGAAAAAATTTGTAATTCAGAGTGCTATAACCCTAGCAATGAAAGAAGGCTCATTAGTCGCATTGAGGTGATTAAAATTCTTCCTCAGCAATTTGAAGGGGAACCTGTCGAAGGCTTGGTTGATGATGTCTGGAAGTCTTTCCCGTGCAATAGTACTAGCTGCAAGATTTCATTTAAGGACGAGCAATTTTCAATCGGAAAGCGTGATGCAGTTTACTATGTTCGTGCTATCGAGGAGCCAACAGCGACTTTATCTGCTGACCCATTAAGTTGTGAGTTTGATGAGAATGGCCAGTGCATTCAGGCTGAGGTATGTAGGGTCGGTGTTAATAAAAATCGAGGAGAGTGCATTGCTCCGGCAGAGCATCGAGCTTGGTCTAGCCCAATTTTTCTTAACTATTCTTCTTGAGCCAGTCTTTCTGATTCGTTTTTAACCACTCGTCTAATTTGGCATTGATGAATTTAAAAGAATTAGGATTGGAAAATTTTTTCGACAATCGAATGCACTCATCCATGATCACCGGATGAGGAAGCTCATTGGCCCTAATCTCAGTCATGCCCAGCCATAAAATAGCCTCATCAATCATTTCTAAGTTCTCACCCTCAGTGGTTTGAACATCCCTGGTTATATCTTTTAGGTTTTCTGCTTGCTCAAAAATATCTTTGAGTCGCTGTTTAAAATAAGGAACATTAATTTTCTTCGGAGTATTTTCTTCTAGGAATTGCCCAACAAGCAAACTTAACGAAGTGGCATTAAAAATATATTGATAGATGGCCTGGACCAAACACTCACGTGTTTGTAGTTCTTGTTTGTATTGACCTAAATTTTTTGACATGTTTTCCTACCTCAGCATTTCTGCGAGAGACTGAGCTATTTCCTTACCTTTATTTAATTCCTTTGGATCACATCTTCTTTGGGCTTGATCAAAATCTTCAGTTGCAATTAAACCCAAGGCAACAGGCTTTTTTGCATCTATGCTAATTTGCATAAGACCTTGGGCAACAGATTCTGTGATCAGCTCGTAATGACTTGTCTCACCTCTAATCACAACACCAAAGCTAATCACCCCATCGCTATCTAACAGGGCTTGTTGAGAGGCGTGAACTAATTCCCAAGATCCTGGTACATAGACGATACTAATCTTTGTGTATCCTAAGAGCGACAGATGATCTTGCGCTGATTGGACCAACAAATCTACCAGCACCCCATTCCATTTTGCTGCAACAATGGTAATTTTTTTTGAAACATCGACCGGCTCTGCGCTATATTTAAAGGTGTCTGCACTCATTGCTCAAATCCTACAACCTCAAGATCAAACCCTGATAAGGACGGGTATTTGACTGGCGTCGCTAGTAATTTAATTTTTTTCAACCCCAGCTCTTTTAAAATTTGTGAGCCAATGCCTACAGTTTTTGTTTCTGGAACCACGACTGCGTGGGTACCTTTTAAGCTATTAATAATTCCCTCTGGGTCTTGATTATTTCCGATGAGAATAAGAACGCCACATTCTTCCTGGCTGATTCTAGAAAGAGCGGCCTCAA
>ERZ890510.151-NODE-151-length-58470-cov-7.270478_pt1 | contig 58470 bp, 51 predicted proteins | sample MGYA00521265_ERZ890510 | MGnify/ENA primary metagenome ERZ890510 (study PRJEB32303, sample SAMEA104408624) | aquatic metagenome | biome: Brackish water; feature: Chemocline; material: water | place: Baltic Sea | collected 2014-10-26T21:54:00 | depth 110 m ... | reverse complement strand
GGCGGCGGGTATTATTTCAATGTCGGCTGTTCGGATCTGCTTGTCGATGGCAAGATCGGACTTGTTCAGTTCGATGAAATTGACGGCTTTAACTCCAGCGGTATGAAGATGAAGGACGGCCAACAGATTGATGCTGATGTCGTTATTCTGGCCACCGGATACAAACCCCAAGAACATCTTGTGAGCACGTTATTCGGCGACGATGTCGTTTCTGCGATCGGGCCAATCTGGGGTTATGGTGACACGTTAGAGTTGCGAAATATGTATTGCCAGACCGGCCAGCCAGGCCTCTGGTTTATCGCTGGCAGCTTCGCGCAATGCCGCATCAATTCAAAATATTTGGCACTGCAAATCAAAGCGATTGAGCAGGGACTTTTGTCCGTGTAGCGTTCGCCGACGAGTCGCGGTCTGGGCCACCTCGGGGCTGGGTGCGTCGTGTGCGTTGATGTGGGTTAGGCGTGGTTGATTTCTGCGAGCTTGGCGTTTGGCGTTACCGAATCAGGCCATGAGAGAGCGGCTGCAGGCGCACCCTCCCACGCTCTGTACAGTGAGAGTGCGGCAAGTCGCGCGGATGATCACTGAACCGCAGGGGCGCATGGGCTCCACAAGAGTCCACCTTCCAAATCCCTCAGACGCGGAGCTAATGTCAGCAGCGGAAATGGTCACTGTCTGTACCACTTCGGTGAAATCGCTGGCGACCCACTCGTCGAGAGTGCCTCCGAAGCCGCTGAGCCGGTTCCAGACGCAATCTCCACTGGTATCTGTGCTACGGTAAGTACCTGGTGCGATTTCGACGCCGACTACCCATGTGCCGGTACCAAAAGTCGTTGCCTGGGGGCCGAGTGTTGGCACGAGTGACCAACTTCCGCAGTCTTCATCGGTTGAGAATCCAACGTCAGTGGCAGAGATGTTCACTGTCTGTATCACTTCGCTGCCCTCTAGTGCGAAGGTGCCCGCTAGTGCGATGGTTTCCTCGAAGGTGCCTCCGAACCCGCTCCGGCGCTCCCAAATGCAACGTCTATCGGTGCCGGTGCTGCGATAAGTACCGGGCGCGATGTCGGCGTTGACTATCCAGGCGCCTGCGCCAAAAGTCGTTGCCTGGGGGCCGACTGTTGGGGCGGGTGCCCAACTCCCGCAGTTCCGCTCAACGTAGAGTCCGGCGTCATTCGAGGCGATCATGACTGTTTGCGGGCCAGTACCAATCTCTCGTGCGATCGACTCCTCGGAGGTGCCTCCGAACCCACTAAGGCGTTCCCAGGAGCAGGATTCCGCGATACCCGTGCTACGGTATATCCCAGGCGCGATGTCGACGCCGACAACCCATGTGCCAGGACCGAATGAGGTTGAGGGTACAGGCGTCCGTGTCTGTGAAGGGGTCAGAATTGGAGCCAGCGTTGGGGTTGGAGTCGCTGTCGCGGGTGGCGTTGCTTGCGAGCCACTGCCGTCGGTGGCTTGAGTGCAAGAGACGCTGACGAGTACTGCGATCAATATAAGAGCGCTGAGGCCCGTCCATCGTGCGCGAGTGAACGTGGTTAACATGCGAAAGATCCACTGGAATGAATCCGGTATCGCGGCATGCTCTCACAACGAGGAGTGACCTGCACAGCCTGGCCCATCTCGAGATGGGGCGTTGCTTCTGTTCAGCGACTCAAGCGCCTCGCCAACGCGCTAGAGCAAACCCAAAACTTCGGGGATGGAGGCGATGCGGGTGCCGTCCCAGGGTTGGCGCTGGGCGCCTAGGGCGGGGGCATCGTCGTAGGGTGGGGCGATGAGGATTGGGGTCATGCCGACGTTGGCGGCGCCGGTGAGTTCGTTGGCTCCGCCGTCGCCGATGTAGAGGCAGTCTTCTGGGCGGACGCGTAGTTGATTGCAGGCGATGAGGTAGATGGCGGGGTCGGGTTTGCGGATCTTCACTTCAGCCGAGAGAACAACTGCATCGAGATGGGCGGGGAAGACGGTGTCCGGCCAGAGGCTCGTGATGATCGGGGCGGTGTTGCTGATGAGGCCACGCTTGAGGCCGCGAGCTTTGATCTCGATGAGGGTTTCGATGACGCCTTCGCGGGGTACGAGGCGCGAGCGTTGGAGGTCGGTGTACTCCTCGATGGCGGCGGCGAAGTGCTCGGGCGATGGCGAGATACCCAGGGTTTGGCAGAGGGCGGCGAATTGGTGGTTGGTGGTGGGGTAGACGCCGGTGTCTCTGTTGGGGACGTCGGCGAGGGAGGCTGCGTAGAGGGCGTCGAGTTCGACACCGAGGAGGCGCGCGACGGTGGCCATCATGGCGGCGTAGGGCCCGGGACGTTCGTCGATGAGGGTGCCGAAGAGGTCGAAGATCACGGCGGCATAGGTCATGGGGTCACGCTAGCTTGGGGAGGTGTTGGTGGGTGGAGGGGAGCGCTGCTGCGACGTCGCCTAGGGCGTCGATGCGTGCGGGCATGGTGTGGATGGTGAACCGGTCAGGGGTGAGTGTACCGGAGGCGACTTCGGCCCACGTGACAGGCGCTGAGACGGGCGCGCCAGGGTTGGGGCGGACGCTGTAGATGCCGGCGGTGGAGCGCTGGTAGCCGTTCTGGTTGTAGTCGAGCAACACTTTGCCGACGCGACGATGGTGGGCGTAGTCGGTGGTGAAGAGGTCGCCACGATGTTGGCGGATCAACTCGGCGACGCGGATAACCCAGTCGCGGACGATGTCATGGTCAAGCTCGGGCGCGACCCCGACGTTGACGTGGATGCCTTTGCCGCCGGTGGTTTTCGCTTGCGAGGCGAGGCCCAACTGGTCCAGGACTTCCTTGATGACGAGGGCTGCTTCGCAGGTGCGGTCGAAGGGCGTGCCTTGGCCCGGGTCGAGGTCGAAGACGACGAGGTCAGGCTCGTGGAGGTGGGCGGTGCGGGACTGCCAGGGGTGGAGCTCGACGGAGTCTTGGTTGACGACCCAGAGCAGGTCAGCAGTGGTGCTGACGACGGGGGCGTATTCGTCCTCGTCTTCGAGGTAGACGCGCGATAGGAAGCTGGGCGGGTTCTTGGCCAGCCAGCGTCGGTGGTAGGGACGACCGGTGACGCCATGGGGGAAGGCGTGGATGATGACGGGCCTGTCGTGGATGTGGGGCAGGAGGACGGGGGCGATGGCGGCGTAGTACTGGAGGATCTCGGCTTTGGTGATGCCGTCGTCAGGAAACATCACCTTGGTTGGGTGGGTGATACGGAGGCGTTGGCCGTCGACATCGACGAGCAGGGGCTCCTCGTTAGGCAATGCCACGCTCCTGGACGAAGGTGAGGAGCTCGGAGATGGCCTCGTCGTAGACCTCTTCCTTGGTGCGACCGGAGCGCTTGAGGACGGCGAAGCCGTGGTCGGCGCCGTCCAGGAAGTGGAGCTTGGCGCCCTCGACCTCTGCTGCGGCTTTGGCCATCTCTTCGGGTGTGCCGAAGGCGTCGCGGGTGCCAGAGCAGAAGAGGGTTGGAACCTGGATGTCGGCGAGGTGCGCGACGCGAGCTTTTTCGGGGTGGCCGGGCTGGTGGAGTGGGTAGGCGAAGGCTACGAGTCCTGCGACGTCGGCCGGCGTCTCAGCGAGCCCCCCGGCTACGACCAGCGTGGCGACACGCCCGCCCATGGAGCGTCCGCCGATGACGACGTTGGTGTCGGGGAGGCGTACGGCGTCGAGGACGGCGCGCCAGGTGTCCTGGAGGACAGCGGGGCGATCAGGTCGACGTGAGCCAGCCTCTTGGTAGGGGAACTGGAATCGCGCTGCGGGGACGCCTTTAGCGGCGAGGGCTTGGCAGGCGTAGGTTCCGAAGGGGTCGTTGACGTTGGAGCCTGCGCCTGGTGCGTAGATGAACTGCCATTTCGCCCGTGGGCCCTCGGGGGCGGTTTCGATGACGGTGATGTCGGCCACGGTGCGTTGCGTTTCAGTCATGGGATGGTTTTACGACGGTGCCGAACTCCGGTCAACCGTTTCGGCGGTGCAGCACGCGTGAGTCAGATGCTTGCCTGCTGTGCGACATGCGCTAAAGGAAGAGTAGCGGCGTGCCCGTGGTGGACGGCTTTCGGGCGGATCACCGGTACCGGCGATGCCGAGCAGCTATCCACCTGTTTGCTAGGTTCTCCCCGCTTCCCGACGAGACCGGGCAGTTCGGAGGGGTACATGCGGAGCAGGCGGGCACTTTAATCACAACTGGAACGGTTCTCTGCTACTGACCTGCAACGTAGTTACGGCGTTACTGCAACCTTGTTCAGCAGAGGCGATGGCTATCGTTCGACTAGGAACTGGCTCTCCGCACGCCAATCTATCCCATGGGCCGCACGTTTCCATCACGACGGACACAGCCTTATTCACACCCGCTGCACGCGATGTGAGGACAATCAGGGTGTTCGTTGGATCGATGAGTGGGAGCGAGCGGGGCCGCGCGATGTTGCGGTAGTGGGGTGTTCTGGCGTGGAAGCGTCATCGATCGGAAAGGGGGATTCGTGCAACTGCTATTAGGGGGAATCAACCCGCAGATCTCGGACATGATCGCGTTGGCGTTTGGCCTTCGGTGGCCAGACGCAGTGACGATGACGGCTGTGGACGGCGTGGGAACGATGGAACTGATCGCCGAGCAGCACCCGGACGTGATCATCCTGGATCCGCATTTCGCGGACATGTCCATGGTGTCGGCTATCCAGCAGGCGCGCCAGTTGTCTGATGCGCCTCTCTTGGTTGTGGCCCGGGAAGGGGACGAGCTTGAAGCGGTTAAGGCTCTCGAACTGGGCGCCGACGACTACATCCGTGCTCCCAATAACTACGTTGAATTGGTCGCGCGGGTCGTGGCGCTGATGCGCCGCATCAACGGCATCGAATCCGGCAGCCAAGCGCCCCTCGTTGCGGGCAGGCTCATGGTCAACCCTGCGACGTATGAGGTATTCCTGGATAACCGGCTGCTTGAGTTGATGTCGACCGAGTTCCGCTTGCTTCAACTACTGATGTCGCACCGTGGGGCGGTGGTGACCTACGGGTTGGCCGAGCAGGTCATATGGAATGGCAACGCGAATGCGTCGGAGCTCGTGAAGAAATACATCATGCGTTTGCGTCGTAAGTTGGGGGATAGCTCTGATCGACCGATGTGGATAATGAACGTGCACGGGGTTGGATATCGGTTCATCGGGGCTGCACGAGCGGAGGAAGAAGCCGCGAGGTTCAGTCGGACGGGGTCTTAGGCGCCCGTCGCGCGGGCGCTAGTACGCCTGGTCGTCGGTTGTGAGGTCGGCGCTCGCTGACACGAGTTGTTGCTGGACGAGGCCCCTTGCAAAGCACCCGAGGAGGGCGAGTCGCAGCGCGGACACAAGGGATGTTTGGCGCGTGACGCATGACCCGATTCCGGTTTGCGTGGTCAGGTGCGCGTAGAAGGTGCCGAGTGCGTCGCTACCTGCCAGGACTCGAAAGCCGACGCTGGTGGCCAAAGAGGTCAACCGCTGGTCTTCACTCTGGTTCATGTCATCCCTTCGGGGCCGTCTCGTCTGCTCGTGTAATCGCTGTAGGTGCAGAGAATACCTCGCAGGGTGGTACTTCCCAACGACAAAACGGGATCAGTTTGGTGACATTTTGGATGGAGTTGTGTCGCTTGATCTGTGATTTGACCGGAATTTGTGGCAGAAATCGCGATTTCAGGGGTGGACTCGCGTGGGGGTCTCTAACGTACGCAATCTAGCGTGTGCTATCTGGAGGCCCTGAAACCCGGAAGTGGATGCTTAGAAGCAGTTGAAACTCAGTGTTCCGCTAGCCTGGGTTGAGTTGAACGTGGCGGTGCGCTGGCCCAGACGGCCTGCGCACCGCTTTGGCGTTCGCGAACTATCGTGTGGGGATAGTGAAGGTTCCGTCGCCACCGCGCTGGCCGCGGACTCGGTCGCCCGCGCCGCCGCCGAATCCTCCAAACCCTCCAAAGCCGCCGAGGGTGCCCGTGGTTATGGTGACGGGCGTGTACGTACCCGCATCATCACGCTGGCCGATGACGGTGATCTCGCTGTCGATCGCTAGCTGGTCGGTGATGTCGGCGAAGGGGATGGTGAGTTGTATGGGGGTGTCGTCGGCGACGGTGATGTTCACTGAGCCGTCGGCAGTTTCAAGGACGAGGGCGCCTGCCGTGTAGCTTGTGATGGTTCCTGGGACAGCGTTGAATCCGGTGCCGTCGGCTGTGGTGCCACCAGTTCCGCCTGCGCCGCCGAATCCGCCGCCTCCACCGCCGAATCCACCGCCGAACCCACCGCCGAATCCGCCAGTGGTTATGTTGGTGGCGCTGATGGTGCCGTCTGCGGCGCGCTGCAGGAAGGCGACGATCTCGGTACCGGGGGTGAGTGCGTCAGTGACGCCTGCGGTCTCGGAGAGACTTACGGGCGTTTCCGGGGGCACGATCACCTCTGTGTCAGCGCCAGTGTCGGTGGAGGTGATGACGAGGCCGACAGGCGAGATGCTTGCGAGGGTGCCGCTGATGGGTTCGATGTTGCCGCCGATAGGACCACCTAGGGGGCGTGCGCCGTCGTCGGTGATGATCGGGAAGCCGTCTGGGAACGAGTCGCCTACGTTGAGGGAATCAAAAGACGGCGGGGGCGTGGCGGTTGGTAGGTCTGCGGCGACCGCTGGCGCTTCGGTATCCCCACCGCTGAATGCGAAGAGTGCTCCGCCAACCCCGCCTCCAAGTACGACCACCACCAAGAGTATGAGACTGAATGCTTTCGTGGACATTTCGGTTTACCTCGCGATTTGGAATGTGTGTAGATGCGAACGTAGGCGCGTGCGACGGTCAGGGGCGTTGGCTACTCATGGCGTAGGGCCTCGATGGGGTGCAGGCGCGATGCGCGGGCTGCGGGGTAGATGCCGAAGAAGAGGCCGATGACCGCCGATACGCCTAGGGCCAGCAGGGCGATGTCTGTGCTAAAGACGGTTTCGACGTCTTGACCGGCGATGTTGCGTCCGTTGGAGAGGCGTACGAGAACCGCGCCGATGGCGACGCCGAGCCCTCCACCGGCGATGCTCAATAGCAGGGCTTCCAGGACGAATTGGTAGAGGATGTCAGAGCGCTTTGCGCCGAGGGCCTTGCGGATGCCGATCTCGCGGGTTCGCTCGGTGACGGAGACGAGCATGATGTTCATGATGCCTATGCCGCCGACGAGTAGGGATATGCCTGCGATGGCGCCGAGGAATAGGGCGAAGGTCTCATTGGTTTCATTGAGCGTGTCGAGGGTTTCCTGCTGGTTGGTTATGGTGAAGTCGTCCTCGTCAGTGACTTCGTGGCGGAGGCGCAAGAGGGTCGTGATCTCAGCCTCGGCAGCGTCGACGGTCTCGCCGCTGGTGGCCTGGACGTTGATGGTTTGCACGTTGATCCCGCCGTCAGCCGCGCGATTGTTGGTGAGCCGGTTGGCGGCGGTGGTGATGGGTACCAGGACGCGGTTGTCCTCACCAGCGCCTTTGCTGTCCATGACTCCGATGATGGTGAAGACCTTCTCGTTGATTCGAATGGTCTGGCCAACGGGATCACGGACGCCGTAGAGGGTCTCGGATATCTGGGAGCCAAGGACGGCGACGCGTGAGCCGTTGAGGACGTGGGCTGCGGTGATGGCCTGGCCGAGGTCGATGGTGAAGTTGCGCACGGGGAAGTAATCGCTGGTGACGCCTAGGATGGATGCGAAGGTGTCTGCATCAGCGGCGACGATCTGGCCGTTGGTCTGGATCTCTGGAGCGACGGCCGCGACGGACGGCGCGAAGACCGGGTCAAGCAGGGCTACCGCGTCGTCAATAGTGAGATCATCGCTATCGCCACCGCCACCGAAGATGGAGCCACCGGTGGAAGTGGGCCTGACGAACAGGAGGTCAGAGCCGAGGGATTCGATCCGCTCGGTGATGGTGTTCTGGCTGCCACGTCCGATGGCCATGAGGGAGATGACGGCGGCGACGCCGATGATCATGCCAAGCAGCGTGAGGCCCGTGCGCAGCTTGTTGGAGCCGATGGAGAACCACGCGGTGCGTAGGAGTGCGAGGACGCTCATGCTGAAACCTCCTCGTTGGGTTCGGCGGTCCGGGGGGTCGCGATGCGTACGTCAGAGACGACGAGGCCGTCCTTGATGGTTATGGCGCGCTGGGTATGTTCGACGATCTCGGGTTCGTGGGTGACGATGATGACCGTGCGGCCTTGCTCACGGTTGAGTCGCTGGAGCATGGCCATGATCTCGGTGCTGGAGCGGCTGTCGAGGTTGCCGGTGGGCTCGTCCGCGAGCAGCATGACGGGATCCTTGACGAGCGCACGAGCGATGCCTACGCGCTGCTGCTGACCTCCCGACAGCTCAGTGGGTTTGTGGTCCGCTCGGTCGGCTAACCCAACGGCGGCGAGGGCTTCGCGCGCCCGGGGCTTGGTGGAGTCGCCACGACCGTAGAGCAGCGCAAGCTCGACGTTGTCGAGGGCTGTGAGACGCGGGAGTAGGTTGTAGGTTTGGAAGACGAACCCTATGCGCTCATTACGGGTCTTGGCCAGGCGGCTGTCTCCCCACGTGCCAACCTCGTCACCCTCGATGCGGTAGGAGCCGCTGGTGGGAACATCCAGGCAGCCTAGGATGTTCATGAGAGTGGACTTGCCTGAGCCTGAGGGGCCCATGATGGCAACCATCTCACCTTGATCGATATTGAGTGTTACTCCAGCGAGCGCGAAGACCTCGATCTCGCCGATGCGGTACACCTTCTTGACGTTTTCTAGTTCGATGAGGGACATGGCTAGTTCCGCCCGCCGTTTCCGCGGCCAGTGCCTTGGGTGGGGCGTCCGCCGCCGAACCCACCGCCACCTTGGAGCTGCCTGAAGACCACCCCGGGGTCGGCGCCTCCGAACGTGAGTGCTCCGAATTCAGTGGAGGTTGCGCTGGGTGCAGGCATGACGACTTCCTCTCCGTCGGTGAGCCCAGCGGTGACGATGACCCAGAAGTCGTCGCTGGAGCCGAGTTCGACAGGGCGCTCGACGACCTTGCCATTGTTGGAAACGCGAACGAACGGGGCGAGGAAGCTGCCGTTGATCGCTGAGGTGGGCACGCGCAGCACATCAAGCTGTTGGCTGATGACAACGCTGGCTGTGGCGGAGAGGCCTTCGCGGAGTTCCAGGCCCTCTGGGACTTCCACCGTGATACTCACGGGGAAAGTCACGACTCCCTGGTTGTTGTTGGGTGAACCGATCTCGGACACCGTGCCCCGGAGGGTCTGGTCAGGGAGGGCCGTGAGGGAGACAGCCGCGAGGACGCCTACGCTGATGGATAGCACGTCGATCTCGTCGACGGTGCCCGCAATCTCCACGACGGATCGGTCGGTGATGGTGATGGAGCCGGATTGCCCACCAGACGCGGGGTCGCCTTCGACCATGTCGACGGTGGTGACGATGCCAGCGATAGGGGCGAGCAGGGTTGTGCCGCCGAGCCCTTCTTTAGCGTCGGCCAACTCGTTTTCGGCAGCGGCGACTTTCTGGCGAAGCACTTCGACGTCCTTGTCGTCTGCTGCTGCGAGGACGTCGGCCAGAGACTGCTTCGCCGCGTCGAGGTCGGCTTGAGCGACGGCGACTGAAGCGCGGGCGACGCGGATCTGATTGGAGTCAGCGCCTGCGATGAGGGCGTCGAGCGTCTGCTGTGCGCTCGCAAGGGTGTCCGTGGCCTTTGTGACCGGCGTGGTCGCGGAATCGATCGCCTTGCTGGCGTCGAGTTTGGTGGTTGCTAGCGTTGTGCGCTGGGTTGCCAGCGTGTCCCAGGCGGCGTCCAGCTCAGCGCTGACGCATGATCCCCGGAGAGGGACGGTGTTTCCACAGTCACCGATGACGGCACCGGGAAAGAAGGTCCGATACGTGAAGATAATCGTCTCGTTCCAGGCGGTGGCGGGATCGTCTCCAGGGGTTGCTCCGACCAGGTAGAAATTGATATCGCTTTGCGTTTGGGGGAAGAGGACTTTCAAGTCTGCTCCCGTGCCTGCGAGGACGGTGGCGGGTGCGAGAGCGGGGTCAATCACAGAGGCAGGCATGCCGAGCCATTTGCCGAAAGCGGCAACGTAGTCGGCTGATGCATCTGCCTCTGCCGTTTGGGCAGTGGTGAGTTTGGTGTCCCAGTTGTTGATCGCGAGGGCAAGGGCTGTTTGGGCGTTGGTCAGTTCAACCTGCGCACCTGTCACGTCGGCGGTTGCCTGGGGGGCATCGATCAACGTGGCGAGGTCGTCCTGGGTGTTCTCAAGGCTCAACTCAGCCTTTGCGATGGTGCTCTCGGCTTTGGCGATCGCCTGCGCATCGGCCCCCGCGAGAGCGTTGGCGAGGCTCTTGTTGGCATTCCGGAGGCCGACTTCGGCGTTGGCGACGGTGAGTTGCTGGGCAGCGATCGATGCAGCGCCGAGGACGGCGAGGGGTTGGCCCTCGACCACGGTGTCGCCTTGGGAAACGAGGACTTCGCCGACAGTGCCGTTGCGACCGAAGGCGGCGGTCTCCACGTTGGGGAAGCTGAGGGAGCCGTCAGTGGAAACAACGCTGATGAGGTCGCCGATCTGTGCGGGGACGAGCTGCTCGTCGTCGGCGATGGCACCGCCGCCATCACTGTCGATGTTGCCGAATGCGACGTATGCGCCTGAACCTCCGCCGATGGCGACGAGCGCTAGCACTAGCGCTTGCCAGACGAATAGCGGACCTAACTTTGCTGTGAAAACGCCCATCTCTAACCTCATCGTCCCTGTGTTGTTCTAGTTGTTGAGTGGCAGCGTGAAACTGAAAGTGCTGCCCTCGCCGGGGTTGCTGCTGACACTGATGGTGCCGCCGTGGGCTTCCACCAGTTGTTTAGCGATCGTGAGCCCGAGCCCTGCGCCGCCGGTCGCCCGAGCGCGGGAGGGATCGAGACGGTGGAAGCGGTCAAAAATGCGGACTAGTTCCTCTCGGGGTATGCCTGGGCCGGTGTCGGTGAGGCTGACCAGAGCGTTAGAGCCCGCTGTTTGGACCGTGACTGCGACGGTGCCGTGCTCCGGTGTGTGCCGGATGGCGTTCTCTAACAGATTGCCCATGACCTGGGCGATGCGCTCTTTGTCGATGGTGCTGGTGGGCATGCTGTTGGGGCCCGCGAACGAGAGCGCTATCTGTTTGGCCTCCGCGCGAGGCCTGAAGGCCTCCGTGGACGACCGGGCCACGTCGACGAGGGACGCGGGCTGAGGGTCGAGAGGCAGGGCGCCCGCTTCAGCGAGCGCTAGGAGTCGTAGATCCTCGATGAGGTGCGCGAGGTGGAGCACCTGCTGGTGGAGCGTGTCGATGGTGGACTCGTCGGCGTCGACGACCCCATCGCGGATGGCTTCTACGTAGCCTTGGATGTTGGCGAGTGGCGTACGCAATTCGTGTGCGACGTCGGCCATGAGGACGCGGCGTTGTGCTTCGGCCTGCTCCAGGCCCTCGGCCATGGCGTTGAACGTGTGGGCCATCTCGCCGATCTCGTCGTCACGCGTGACGTTGACTCGTTGCGCGAGGTCGCCAGCACCGAGGCGCTCGGCGGCGTACTGCAACGATCGCAACGGCGATAGGGTGCGGCGTGAGACGAACATGCTTATGGCGACGGCGACGACACCTGCGCCGAGGCCGGTCCATAGGAGGAACGAGTCGACGTTAGCGATGATGGCGGTGGCCTGGGGCTCGGGCCGGACGAAGGCGTCCGGGCCTGCTTGAGTGAAAGCGATGGATCCTAGGGACGTGTCCCCTTCGTCGAGGGGAATAAACCCAAAGCCTCCCCTGGGGCGGGGGTCCTGAATACGGTCAATCTTGCGGAACTGCCCACCCCCGTCGCGGGCTTGGAAACGCTCGCCGAAGATGGCGTACTCGGGCGCGACCTGAGTTTCGCTGATGACGAAACCGGTCTCGTCGGCTACGGCGATGCGCAGGCCATAGAGGGAACCGGCCTGTTCGATGATCTGCGCAAGCTGGGGGCCACGACGACCGCTAGCGAGGAGTTGGGTGATCATGGTTTCGAGCCGTTCTTCTCGAACGGAGACGACTTCATCTTCGTAGCGCTCGATCTCGTTGGCGGCGGCGGAGCGGGCATAGACGCCTACGCTGCCGAGGGCCAGCACGAGAACGGCGGCGAATCCGACCATGAGCCTGAATTGGAGAGAAGCTGCGAACTTACGCATCGCCAAACCTGTACCCGGCGCCGTACACCGTTTGGATGTACTTCGGGTGAGTTACTCGGCCTTCCAATTTGCGTCGCAGGTTGGACACATGGGTGTCGACCGTGCGGTCGAATCCTTCGAAATCATCTCCGAAAACGCGGGAGATGAGATGCTCTCTGCTGAAGATGCGACCGGGCTCTGCCATGAGGACGCGCAGGATGCGGACCTCGGTTGGCGTGAGCTTGATGCGTTGGCCATCGACTTCTGCGACGTGCTTGGTGACGTCGACTGTGACGCCGTCGATGGCGAAGACCTTGGGGCCAGCGTCTTCCTGGAGACGCACGGCCCGCCGGAGCACAGCGCGGACGCGGGCTGCGAGCTCACGTGGACTGAAGGGCTTGGTCATGTAATCGTCGGCGCCAACGTCCAGGCCCGTGAGCCGGTCCTCCTCTTCGACGCGAGCGGTGAGCATGATGACGGCGATGTCCGATTCGGCGCGTAGGGCGCGGCAGACGGCGATGCCGTCCATCTTGGGGAGCATGAGATCAAGGACGACGAGATCCGGCTTGCGCTCGCGAGCGATGCGCAGGCCCTCTTCGCCGTCGGCGGCGGTGAGGACGCGATGGCCGTCGCGCTTGAGGTAGCGCGAGACGAAGTCGGTGGTGGTGGGGTCGTCTTCGACGATGAGTACGGTGCTTGGCATGATGTTCACGTTAGTGCTCTGTTTGGGAGAGCACGTGTCCTTTATAGGGGAACATTGTCAAGGAAGTGTGAAGGTAGCGACGAGTGGAAGGTGTGCGCTGTTATGCCGTTCGGCTGCCAAAGGCGTCTCAACAGCGAATCAGTTAGAGGAGATTGTTATGGCATACATCGACCCGACGGAAGTGTCGCCGATCTTCGCGATCATTTATGAGACGAAGTAGTCAGCTTTCTTTGGCTCGGCGCGATAGGCCAAGCCAAAGAAAAAGGGCCGCTGATATCAGCGGCCCCTTTCTCCTTGGGAGGCAATTGGAGCGGACGTTGGGCGGTTAGGCGGCTGTCATTTCTTTCGGGGCTGGCTCGTCGGTGGGTTGTCCGAGGCGAACGAGCTCCGCGACGACTGCGCGCAGGTATTCGGGCTCTAGTAGGTCGCCGGGCTCTACGAACCGGATGTGGTTGGGGCCTACCTGGACGACACCACGGACGAAACCGAGGTTTTTCAGGCTGATGGCGGCTTGGGCGATGCCTGCGTCAGAAACGGGGCCGAGTAGCGCTTCGAGTGACTCAGGGTCGATGGAGTCTGCATCCTCGCCTTGATGGCGGGTGGGCCCGGCGATCTCAAGGTCGTGGTCGACGGTGATGACGGTGTACGCCTTGTCGGTGATGACGCCCTCTGCCCAATCCTGGGAGACGTCTGCGATGCGGATGACCTTGGCCTCAACGTGGAGCGCACCAGCGTCGATGTCTGCGACGGCAGCGATGCCGTAGCCGCGGTTGATGAGACTGCGTCGGCGAAGGCCGGTGTAGAGCAGCCAGCCGATGGCGAGTGCTGCTCCAGCTGCGGTGAGTATCTGTACTGCTGCGATGGCGCTCATGGTCTCTGTCCTCGTTGTGCCGTGCGATTCCGGGTAAAAAGAAAGGCCCCCTCTACTGGAGAGGGGGCCTCAAAAACTTCCGTGTTGTGGGCGGTGTGCTAGCTGGTTTGTAACACGCGCGCCGAAACGGAAGGCCTGGAGGCCTCCTCGCAACAACAACAACACATCTGTGCGCGCGTATTCATACTGAAATTCATACTAGGTAGGGAATAGGGGGTTGTCAACCGGAGGGCATTCTCTGCGCGGCAACCGGCATTCACCGAGGCTCTACCGATTCGGTTGGAAGTCTCAACCTGCGTGTTACCGGCCCGCAACCATTGTTCCCCGTTTGCTCCCTACCCTACTAAGTGCTTGACGATACCCCCCACCTGCCGCATCGGCGGCCGTGGAATCCCAAGGTTGAGCTTACGGAGAGAAGAGGCTTGTATGAAATTGCTTCTCGGCTGTGCAGACCCGCGTATTCGCAACATGGCCTCGTTGGCGTTCGGCCTTCGTTGGCCTGATGCAACGACCTTAACCGCACAAGACGGAGTGCGGACGATGGCGTTGATCGCGAAGGAGAAGCCGGATGTGATCATTTTGGATCCGCATTTTGCCGATATGTCGACGGCGACCGCGATCAAGCAGGCGCGACAACTGTCGGACGTCCCGATGATGGTTGTGGCTCGCGAGTGGAATGAGCGTGAAGCCGTCGAGGCTCTCGAGTTGGGCGCCGACGACTACATCTGTGCTCCCAACCATTACGTCGAGCTGGTCGCGCGGATCGTGGCATTGTTACGCCGCGTCAATGCCGTGGACTTCGGCATCACCCTGCCCCCTCTCGTTTCGGGTGGGCTTCAGGTCAACCCGGCAACGTTTGAAGCGTTCCTAGATGAAGAAAAACTTGAGCTGACCACCACTGAGTTCCGTTTGCTGCAGTTGCTGATGTCGCACCATGGGTCAGTGGTGACCTATGAGTTGGCCGAGCGTGTGATTTGGAATGGCAACGCATCGGCGGCGGAGCTAGTGAAGAAATACATCATGCGGTTGCGCCGGAAGTTGGGTGATGTCGGGGAGCGGTCGTCGTGGTTCTTGAACGTGTATGGAATCGGATATCGCTTCACCGGGGCGGTCCGTGCGAACACTCAAGAGTCCAGATTCAGCCTCGCCGGTTTGTAGCCGGTGCGGTGGGTAATCGTGGGTCGGCTAGTCGATAGATGCAAAGAAGGGGAGGCCAACTGGCCTCCCCTTCTTGCGTTCAGCGCTTAGTTCAGCGCGTTTGGGGTGATGCTGCTAGACCGGTAGCGTGCCAACGTCAGGTTCAACAGCGAAGGCGTTGAGAGTGCCGGCGATCATGGAGTAGTAACCAGCAGTGGCGGTGAGGTCGACGGTCGCCTTGTCGCCAAAACGGTCGTTGGCTGCTTTGAACGTGGCGTCGGAGACGCGGTGCTTGTTGAGCAGTTCGGACACGTAGTTGAAGACGATGGTCTCGTCGGGCGTGAGACCTGCGGGTGCTTGGCGGTCGCGGATGGCGACGATGGCCTCAGGTCGGGTTCCGGCTTCGTCTTCGGCGATGCGCTGGTGGGCGGTCCACTCGTACTGGCAGTCCCAGAAGCGTGCGGTGGTGAGGATGGCGACCTCGCGCAAGTCATCGGGGAGGGTGGTCTCGAAGCGGATGTAGGCGCCGGTGTGGGCGATGCGCTGGGCGACATCGGGACTGTGGAGGAGCATGGCGAAGGGGCCACGGACGGCTCCGCGACTGCCCGCGATCTCGTCGAAGATGTGCTGTTGGTCCGCTGGCAGGTTTTCGCGTTCGATCTGCGAAAGCCGGGCCGTTGCCTTGGGTAGTTCTGCCATGCTTTGCTCCTAGGTGTGGTCGGAATGTGCGCGTGAGTCTAGCATTCGCGTGCCTATAATGGCGCGACTTTCTGGAGGCCACATGGACTTCGAGTACGTTTACTCAGCGGAACAGGATAGTTTTCGGCGCGAGGTGCGAGAGTTCTTTGACGCTCGCGTGCCTACGGATCGCCGTGGACCGGTAGATCCCGAGTCGCTGGACGATGACACGTTCGCGTACTTCCGCGAGGTGCATAGGGAGATGGGCGCGCGAGGCTGGCTGTACCCGACGTACCCCAAGGAGTACGGCGGCGGTGGGATGACGGCGGATCACGAGATGGTCATCGAAGAAGAGATGGCACGTCGGCAGATCCCGAAGCATTTCTCCAATGGACTGGTGTTGCCGTCGATCTTGGTTTGGGGTACGGAGGAGCAGAAGAAACGCTTCTTGATCCCGCTGCTGACAGGCGAGGAGACATGCTACCAAACGTTCAGCGAGGCTCATGCGGGGTCTGATCTGGCGGCGATCAGCAGCACTGCGGTGCGCGATGGCGACGATTGGGTGATCAACGGACACAAGCTGTTCATCACGGGGATCCGTGAGCCAGACCTGATGTACGGGCCGTTCGTGACGCAGCCAGACGGCGCCCGCCACCACAACATGGGTTACTTCTTGATCCCGTATCCAACGCCGGGCGTGACGCTGACGCGGATGACGCTTATGAATGGGCCGGGGCAATTGTTCATCAACTTCGACAACGTGCGGGTGCCTGCGGGTAACCTGCTGGGCGGCGATGACGAAGGCTGGCAGGTGGCGGCGACGACACTGGAGCAGGAGCACGGTGGCCGTGGGGCGGCGTTCTCGCCGGACGAGGATACGCAGGAGTTGCTCGCGTACGTGCGTGAGACGAAGCGCAACGGCGTGCCGATCGGCCTTGACCCGACGGTGCGGCTGAACGCGGTGGACAACTACATCGAGAGTCAGATCCACCGGTTGCTGGAGACCCGCAACTTCTGGATGTACGTGACGAAGCGCGAGATGACGTATCACGGGGCGCAGAGTGCGCTGTGGCGCAAAGAGTTCAAGGTGCGCAACGCGATCCGCGAGGCGACGATCATGGGGCCGTACGCTTTGCTGGATCACACGGACGATGCGCCGGTGGCCGGTGGCTCGCCGGAGGTGCGACAGCGTCGGAACGTGGCGTGGACGCATCCGGGTGGTACGCCAGAGATCATGCGGTTGATCATCGCGCGGCGGCTGGGGATAAGTCGGACACGCGAGCGCGCTGCGCCGACACCTTCGACGGCAACGAGCCACACGGGCTAGGGGCATCTATGGATCTTGCACTGAACGAAACGCAGCTGATGCTGCAAAGCATGGCTCGCGAGTTCTTGGCGAATGAGGTGCCGAAGACGACGGTGCGCGCCATCGACGAGAGCGCGACGGGGTTCTCGCCGGAGCTGTGGGCGAAGATCGCCGACCTTGGATGGGCAGGGATGGCTGTGCCAGAGGAGCACGGTGGGACGGGCAATTCGCTGACCGATCTGGCTTCTGTGTTCGTGGCGCTGGGCGAGGTAGCGTGTCCTAGCCCGCTGCTGTCGCAGGTGTTCGCCGCACACCTGATCCAGGGGGTGGCGACACCGGATCAGCAAGCGAGGCTGCTGCCGGTGGTCGCGGCGGCGGAGCGGCTGTTCGCGGTGGCGATCACTGAGCCGGACTACGGCTGGGGCGCTAGCGCTGTTTCGATGCGAGGCGCGATCGACGGAGATAGCGTCGTGATGAGCGGGACGAAGATGTTCGTGCCATACGCCGAGGTCGCCGATGACCTGCTGGTGTTGGTTCGCACCGGCGACGGTGCAGCGCCTGAGCAGGGGCTGACGCTCGTGAAGGTTGAACGTGGCGCGACGGGGATAACAATTCGGCGTCACCAGGGCTGGTTCGGCGAGCCTGTGTGCCAGGTGACGTTCGCAGACGTGCGGGCTGACGTGATCGGAGGGCCTGGCCAAGCGTGGCCTGGGGTCGAGACGGCATTGGATAAGGCGGTCGTGTTGCTGTCGGCGTTCATGCTGGGCGGCACGCAGGCGGCACTCGATATGTCGGTCGAGTACAGCAAGACGCGGATGGCGTTCGGCCAACCGATAGGGACGTTCCAGCGCGTGCAGGATCTGATCATCAAGGCGCTTAACGACGCGGACGCTATCCGCTGGACGACGTATGAGGCGCTCTGGAAGCTGGACGAAGGACGCGAAGATGGGCCGCTGGCGGCGTCGATGGCGAAGGCTGTGGCGTCGGAGGGGTTCGATCGCGCCTGCGAGAACGCACATTACGTTCACGCTGGCGCGGGGATGGACCTAGATTACGGTCTGACGAATCATACTAAGCGTTCGAAGTTCTACGGCCACTACTTGGGCGATGCGATTCATCACAAGCTGCGCATGGCCAAGCTGCTGGGCCTGGAGGCGACATCATGACCTGTCCTCACTGCGTTGGCGCGGAGCTGTTCTTCGATGAGAAAGAAGCGCAGAAAGATCTGCGCAGGTATCGGTCGAAGGGGCCGATGAAGACGGCGCAGATGCTGCTCGATGCGCTCGGTCAGGCCGATATGACAGGCAAGCGGTCGCTAGACATCGGTGGCGGCGTGGGCGCGTTGCAGCACGAGTTGCTGAAGGCGGGCGTGGCCAGCGCGGTGGACGTGGATGGATCTGCCGCGTACATCGAGGCGTCGAAGGAGGAGGCGGGACGCAACGGGACGACCGATCGCTTCGAGTACCACCACGGCGATTTCGTGGACATCGCGCCAAGTCTGGAGCCCGCGGATATCGTGACGCTGGATCGCGTGTTGTGCTGCTATCCAGACGTGGATGCGATGGTGGCGAAATCGACGGCGCTGGCAGGCGAGTTCTACGGCCTGATTTACCCACGCAAGACGTTCGGCGCACGAGGCGCTATCAAGCTTGCCAATCTGTACATGAAGCTGAAGCAGAACCCTTTCCGGGCGTTCGTCCACGACCCGAAGCACATCGATTCGATGGTGCGCGACGCGGGATTCGAGCCGCGTTACGAGGGCAGGACGCTGGTGTGGCACGTGGTGCTCTACCAACGCACGCGGGACGAGCGCCGCTCCGCGCCGCCTGACAGCACGGAGCGCGCGGCTTAGGGGCTTAGCGCAGGAGCCTGCCACCGTCGACGACGACGACAGCGCCGGTCATGTAGGCCGTCAGAGGCGTGGCGAGTGCGAGCGCGACGGTGGCGATGTCGTCTGGTGCGCCCATGCGGCCCATGGGGATGAGCGCCATGAATTGTTGCTGCATCGCCTGCAATTGCTCCGGTGTCATCCCGGTTAGCCCGGCGGACGTTCCCTCAGTGGCGATGCCGCCTGGGGCGATCATGTTCACGCGGATGCCCATAGGCGCGACTTCCAGTGCGAAGTTCTTGGTGAACATAAGCGCTCCGCCCTTGGAGGCGTCGTAGGCAGCGAGGCCCACGGCGGATGGGTGGATAGCGTCGATGGAGCCGATGTTGACGATGGCCCCGCCGCCGCCTTGCTCACCGATCTGGCTGGCGAATGCCGTGCAGGTGAGGAACATGGCGCGCAAGTTCACGTTCTGGACGTGGTCCCATTCCTCGACGGTCATCTGCATGGCAGGTTTGAAGGGGTAGATGCCAGCGTTATTGACGAGGATGTCGACGCGTCCGAACTCGCGTAACGCGGCTTGGATGATCTGGTCTCCGCTGTCGGTGTTCTCTAGGTCGACTTCGACTACGGCCGCTTTGCCGCCGCGACCGACGATCGCGTCTCGCTCGTCTTCAGCCTCTTTGGCCGTACGGTCAGCGATGAGCACCGATGCGCCAGCTTCGGCGAGACGCATCACGATGCCATGGCCGATACCTCTGGCCCCGCCTGTCACGATGGCGACTTTGCCATCGAGGTTGAGTAAGTCCTGCAAGCGGGGAGTTACGTTGTTCTGTGTCATGGAATCTGCCTCCTACCGTTCGATTCTGTTTCAAGAAAAAAGCGGACGATGCATGGGAACCACTGCCTGACATGAATCATTTCACCACACGCTTGTGAGTAGGGTGTGCCCTGAGCCCTGTCGAATGTGAAGACTCTGCTCGCTGACTGCTACTTGCTCGCAGCAGGAGCCGCGCGCATCTCTCATACCTTACTGTCATCAGGCCTTGTGGCAGCGGGCAGGCGCGGCGGGGTGTACTGCACAAGATCGGCCGTATCGCCCAGCGTTACTCCTGCGATTGTCATGCGACGGAGCATCTAATCGCGGATAGTGTGACGTCTAACAGCAGTCCTCCATGCTATTCAACACCTTCACTTTCATCTTCGTGTTCCTGCCGCTTACGTTCGCGGCATTCCACCTCGCGCGCCGGCTCAGCGGGCCTAGCCTTGGCGTAACGGCGTTGGTTGGTGCGTCCTTCGTTTTCTACGCAATCTGGAATCCGCCGATGGTTGCGCTGCTCGGTGGTTCGGTCGGTGCGAACTACTTGCTGAGCGAATTGATGCGGCGTCGGGCGCGTAGCAAGCTTCTCCTCGGGTTCGGAATCGCCTCCAATCTGGCGGTGTTGGCCAACTTCAAGTACGCAGTATTCGTGCTGAGCACCATCGAGCCGCTGGTGGGGTCGGGGCTGAACATATCTGAGCGGGTTCTCCCCATCGGCATATCATTTTTCACTTTTCAGCAGATCGCCTACTTGGTCGATGTCTGGCGAGGCATTGCGCCTCGGGTTAGCTTTCAGAAGTACGCGCTGTTTGTGAGTTTCTTTCCTCAGCTAATCGCAGGCCCGATCGTCTATCACCGTGAAATATTGCCTCAGTACGACAACCCGCAAATGGGGCGTTTCGCCTGGGAGAACATTGCGATAGGTGGTTCGGTATTCGTCTTTGGGTTGGCGCAGAAAGTACTGCTGGCGGACTCGTTGGCGGTTCCTGCGGATAAGGCCTTTGCTGCGGTGAGTTCAGGCCAGCAGTTTTTGTTTTTGGAGGCGTGGGCAGGGGCTCTGGCATTCACCTTTCAGATATATTTCGACTTCGCCGGATACTCCAACATGGCCATCGGCTTGGCGGCGATGTTCGGGATTCGCCTACCTGTTAACTTCGATGCCCCCTATCGCGCGAGCAGCATGATTGACTTCTGGCGCAGGTGGCATATGACACTGTCGCGGTTCTTGCGCGACTTCCTCTACATCCCGTTGGGCGGCAATCGAAAGGGCATACCGCGACGCTACGCCAATCTGCTTGCGACGATGGTGATCGGGGGCCTGTGGCATGGCGCAGGGTGGACGTTCGTTGCCTGGGGAGGGCTGCATGGGGGGTATCTCATCGGCAATCATGGATGGCGAGTGTTGGAAGCACGAATATCGTGGATTCCAAGCCTACCCAGGCCGGTCGCAATGGGCGTGACGTTCCTGTTGGTGGTTATCGCTTGGGTATTTTTCCGCGCGGAGTCGTTCGCGTCCGCGATCACCATGCTTCAGGTGATGTCGGCCGTAGATGGGATCACCCTGCCGTGGGGAATGCCGTTCAAGCCCGAATTACCAGGGGTGCAGTATGGGGTGCATACGCAGCTGCGGGTTTTGGATACGTTCCCGCTGATCCTGCTGGCGGGGATTGTGGCATTGCTGCCTGGTGCAAACGTGGTGTTCGGGTCATGGTTCCCTGGGCTTGATAACAGCACCGCCAAGGACAGTGGACAGCGGCAGATCTGGCGTCCAAACCTGGGTTGGGCGGTCGCGGCGATGCTTGTGGGCAGTATTTCGTTATTGTTCGTGTTCGCTCGAATCACCCCCGTGCAATTTGTGTACTTTGAGTTTTAAACGGTACTCGATCATCGCGGGACTCGGCTTGGCCGTTGTGTTCGTGCTTCTGCTAGGGGCAAGCGAGTGGCTTATCCGTGCAAAAATCGTGCCGCTGGATACGGGTACTCAGCATGCGAGGCTTTTCAACGAGAGCCAGTCACCGAACGCTATTTTCGGTGATTCACACATGTTGAAGATCAATGGCATGGAAGGTTTTGTAAACCTCGCGCGAGGTGGGGCGGGAGTGGAGAGTAAGGTCTTCGCCTACTATGAGAATAAGGATCCCGGGAAGGTAGTGCTACACGCTGATGCGAATCAGTTCGCGGCCTTGGCGGGCGACGCGCAAGAGCAGGATGAGAACGCGGGCGTGGGCGATGGCACCCGGTTCGGGCTTCACGTGCTGTCCGATCGCTTTCAGGGGTTCATTCTCGCCTACTGGCGGCGGCTGCTGGTCGATAGAGAGTTTTCGTTGGACTCGAAGATTCACGCGGATGGTGCGATAACCGAGTCGACAGTGTGGGGGGGAGCTTATTCCGACAGCGGCCGATTGCGCATCGCCAGCAGTACGGTTGCGCTCCAACGACCGGTGACTCCGGTAGCCGACTCGGCGCAGGGGGCAGCTTTCATCCGGGTGGTGTCCTACCTGCGCGAGAGGGAGGCTGACCTGTGCTTGGTGGTGATGCCGACACCGAGCGAATACCACTCGCTTGCGGAAAAAATCCCTGCTTTCCAAGAGGCCCGATCGTTCGTCCGGGATGTCGCCGCATCGACAGGGACGACGTTGGTTGATCTGACCGAAGCGGAGTTCGGGCAAGACCTGTTCGCCGATGAGGATCACCTGAATGAGATCGGCGGGCGACGGGCGGGCGATCTGATTGCGGTGAGGTGCTTTGGCTAGAGCGGTGGGCACGAGGATCGACCAGGGTGAGATGGCCCCGCTTTGCGGTCGTGGGCTTGTGGCTGCACGCCGGGGAGGGCCTGAACGCCCGGCGATAGCGCATTCGCTTCCTAATCCTTGGGGCTAGCCGATCCTGTACACACGGGTTGCGGTGTCGTGGAACATTGCGGTGCGCTCCGAGGCTGAGTAGTCAGCGGAGAGTCGCTTGAAGGCGTTGAAGAGGACGTTGTAGGAGTAGGACACCTTGTCTACGGGGAAGTTGCTCTCGAACATGCAGCGCTCGGCGCCGAACTGCTCGATGCAGTACGTCAGGAGCGGGGCGAGGCCATCCGCGAGTTCCTCGGAGCCGACGGACGTGGCCCTGGTGTGGTATCCGAATCCGAATCTTGGCATCCCCAGCCCACCGAGCTTGATGACGACGTTAGGGCACGCGGCCACCGCTGCGATGCCATCGCGCCATGTGGCCATGACCTCCTGCTCCTGGCCGACGTAGGGGCCAACTCGGGTGAGCCCGCCAACATGGTTGAGGATGATCGTTAGGTCAGGCATAGCTTTGGCAAAAGCCGCTAGTTCGGGAAGCTGAGGGTGGTAGAGCCATGCCTCGAAGGAGTGCCCGGCGTCGGCTAGGACTTGGGCCCCTTCGCGGAAGCGAGCTTCGCCCAGGAGGCCGGGCGCTTTTTGCCCTGTGGTGGCCAACTCGGGATTCGATTCCCATGTCACCGAGTGACGGATGCCTCGGAATCGGTTCGGACTGGCTGCCTGGAGGGCGTTAAGCACGGGAGCGACGCCCTCGCCAAGCATGAGGTCGGCGCGACCGACGATAGCAGCGGCCGCTTGCCACGGGCCGTGGAGGCCGGTCGCACTTGAGGCTGCCTGGCGGTCTGCGAACTCGACTTCGCCAACGGATCGGAGTTCCTTTGGGCCGTCGGCGCGGTAGCTGGAGCCAGCCTCTATGTAAACGGTAGTACGTATGTTGTGGCCACTCCCAACGTCGTCGGCGAGCTCACCTAGTAGGTAGCGATGGTATGGCTGTCGCGCGGGTGATTCATCCCAGAGGTGGTGATGCGGATCGCACATCGGAAGTTCCGGCTCCAGAGTCGGTTCGACGGTTTGGGCAAGCCAGTCGTTGCCGCCGTGTCCCTGGATGAAGATGTCGGCTGATCGTGCATTGGTCATGGAGGTCGCCTCTTGTGGGAATCGTGACGCCGGAGCGGGCGCGCCTACCTGGCTTAGATCTGAGTGGGGTGCCCCCAGGTGGAGTCGTAGTCGCGTTGTTGGTCGGACGGGAGGTACTTCTTCTCCAACTCAAGTACGCGCTCGGCGTTGGGGACGAGCAGCGATTGCGGTGAGATGGCGCCCCATTTGCTGTCGCGGGCGTGTTGCTGGGCGTCGCGGAGGGCCTGTACGCCGTTCTCCTTGAAATCGTTGAGCAAGTCCCAGGTGGCTTGGAGGCCGACGGTGGTTGTCATTGAGGGGAAGAGAACGCCTGCTGCGCCGATCTGCGTCCACTCCTCCAGGTTGGGCGCGGGGGGCGCGCCACCGTACAGAGGAATGACGGGGCCGGGAATCTCAACGCATGCCCGGTGCATGTCCTCGAAGGTCTGCGGCGTGTTGATCCATGCGACATCCGCGCCAGCCTCGACGAAGGTGATGCAGCGCTCGATGGCCTCGTCGATCGTGCCGACCTTGCCACCGTACTCACCGCCGATGATGTCGGTGCGTGCTGCGATCAGCATGTCTGACTCGGCTTCGTTGCGGGCATCGACGGCGGCTTTGACCTTGCCGGTCATCTCTTCAAGCGAGACGACGCGTCGGCCAGCGGACGTACCGGATTTCTTGGGGGCTTCCTGGTCCTCGATGGACATCATGGCAACGCCTGCCCACGCGGCTTCCTGGACTGACCGGTAAACGTTGAGGACGTTACCCCAGCCGGTGTCGCCGTCCATGAAGATGGGGAGCGAGGAAACGGCGGTGATGCGCCGGGCAGCGTCGACCATCTCACGCATGCCCATGAGGCCGATGTCCGGCATGGCGAATTCGTAGATGTTGGTCTGGGAGCCAGGCATGAACATGCCCTCGTAGCCGAGTTGTTCGAGCATGCGAGCGATGACGGGGCTATATCCGCCCGGCATGTAGGTGACTTCTGGTGAGAGGAGCGCTTTCTTGAGTCGAGTTCCTGCGTCGCGTGGCATGGCGGTTCTCCTTGTTGGGCTTTCTCGGTTCAGGGCGGGACGCGCGGCGAGAGGGTAGCACTCGTGCGTTTGAGTTGCGACGAGCACGCACAAGTACATGCGACGAGCACGGACAAGCATCGATGCGAATCACCCATACAGGTGAGGACGTGAAGCGCGTCGAGTGCTATCTTTGCTAGAGAGGCCGAAGTGTCAGATCGGTCGGAGTGGGAGTCGGTTTGAAGTTACTGATAGTGGAGTCCAACGGACTCTTCCGTGAAACGTTTGTCAGGGCGTTCCGCGCCGCTGAGGGCGTGGAGGTCGTTGGTGAGATCGACCACCTCGATCTCGCTATGCTGCCTGGCGAAATTCGGGCGCTCGCGCCTGACATCGTGATGATCGGGGTCGGAGTTGCTGACACTGACACCCTCTCTGCCGTGAACGAGATCACGACGGGTGATGGGAATGTGGGCGTTGTGCTGCATGGGCGCTCACTGACCCTTCCGGCTGCCCTTGAGGTGACCGATATCCTCCGCTCCAACGACCGCGGTTTCGCGTACCTGGACTCTGATCGCATCGAGTCCGTCGATGGACTGATCGCTGTGATACGGGTTGTGGCCGAAGGCAAGGTAGTGATCGACCCGGAGGTCACCAAGCGTTTGCTGGGGCTCATCGACAAGCAGGCGCAGACGCTAAGGCAGTTTGACCGTAGCGAACTTCATCTGCTGCGGGCGATGGCGCGAGGTGAGACCGACGAGACTATCGCGGCCGACCTCGACCTCGACCGTTCGATGGTCTCGATGATCGTCGCGGATATCGCTACAAGGCTGGGTGTTGACGCGGAGAGTCGCGATGCTCGCGTGACGACCATCCTGCGCTACCTGATTGCCACGGGCGAGCTGCCGATGGACTACGACACCGGGACGCATGCTGACCCCATCGCCGCGAGAAGTGCTCTGCACACGCCTGCGGCTGAGCCCGATGACGCCAAGGCTACGGTTGACCTTGAACTTGACGATCTCCTCCAGTCGGCAGGGCCATGGGTGAACGACGCGGCGACCGATGACGAGCACGGACCTTTTGCGATGCCCGAGGCGAGTCAGATGCCTCAGGCGTCTCAGGGTTCTGAGGGGACTGAGAGGACTGGCGAGTTCAGCGAGGCGCGCGATTCGTCGGCACCTCGCGACCCCGCTGAGATCATCATCGACATCCTTCCCGGCGTGCTTCCTGAACAGCGAGAGGCGCGCTCCGACGAGGCAGGCCAGCGAGACGTTGCGGAGCCCGCTGCGGAGCGCGTTGAGGCTGAGAGCAGCTACAGGGGAGGCCCGGGTGGACAGGAAGGGATCGCCGAGTTCACGGAATTCGCACGCCTAGCAGAACCCGAGGATGTCCAAGTTGCGATGGCCATCCTTGAATGGGCGGCGAGCCACGGATTGCGCGTTCGATGGGGCTCTAGGTCTTCAGACGTCTCCTACGCGGTGGTGCTTGAGATGGGGAGTTTGTCGTTCTGGCTACTCACCGTTTGGGCCAGCGGTAGCATCGAGGTACAGTTCGCGATGATGCTCGCTCAGCAGCCATACAGCGATGTTGAGAGGCGGCGCGGACTTGCGAACCACTTGAACCTGATCCGAGGGGTCCGCGTCGAGGAGGCTGACCTGAGCGGTCGCCCTCGCGTACCGCTGGCGTCCCTCCGGAACCAAGACGGTTGGGATCTGTTCAGGGCTGCCATGGACGGGGTACTCACCGAGATCCGGACTTTCTTCCAACCGGCTCACGAGAGGCCCGAATCGACGAACTGAGGTTCCGGGCTCGTTGATGAGCAGGTCGTGTGGCCAGTCGGGGCTCGCCCTCGGATCTCTTGGCTTCGCCGCTGGGGACTAAAGGTCGCTAGGTGCTCCGGGTGTGGCGGGCGTGTTTCAACGCTGGCGTTTCTACCATCCCCTGCCCCCTTCCTGCTAGAAAGGGGGTCCTGAAAGAAATCACAGAGGACGGGGGACACCCTCGTGCCCCCGGCAGCGGGGTGCCTCTGCACTCCCCGGGTGACCCACCCTAGGCCTCGCTGGGCTTCTCTGCGCTCGTTGGAGCGTTCGCTGGTAGCGCAGTCGGGGCTCGCCCTCGGTCTCTTGGCTTCGCCGCTCGGACTAAAGGTCGCGCTGGCGCACTTTTGGAGGCGCTGCAGGTGCGTGAGCGATTCTTCACAGGCTGATTCTCGTGTCCGAACGACGTTAGGCTCTAACCGGGCGTAGCCTGTGCACGTTGGCTGCGAGCCTGTGCTGGGGAGACGTGGGAATGGCTGGTGCGTTGGATGGCGTGAGGGTGTTGGAGTTTTCGGAGATCATCGCTGCTCCGACGACGGGGATGGTGCTGGCGGATATGGGCGCAGACGTGATCAAGGTGGAGCCGCCTTGGGGGGAGTCGTGGCGCCTGAACCTGCAGTTCGTGCCGCTAGAAAGTCGTGGGTTCATCGCGGTGAATCGTGGGAAGCGGAGCCTGCCGCTGGATATGACGCGGCCGGAAGCTCGGGAGATCGCACATGCGTTGGTGAAGCAGATGGACGTGGTGCTGGTGAACTACCGGCCCGACGTGCCTGCGAAGCTGGGGATCGATTACGAGACGCTGTCGGCGATAAACCCGCGCATCGTGTACGGAGAGGCGACGGCGTTCGGTACGGAGGGGCCGCACGCGATGCGACCGGGGTACGATCTGATAGCGCAGGCCGTTTCGGGCCTGATAACCAACGATCAGAAGTTCGTGGATGGCGTGCCGAGCCTGTATCAGTCGACTCCGTTCGTGGATTATCTGACGGGGAGCGCGCTGGCTTCAGGTGTGATCGCGGCGCTGTTCGCGCGAGAGCGCACGGGGCGTGGGCAGAAGGTGGAAACGTCGTTGCTCCAGAGCGCGCTGACGATGCAGGGGCTGCGGTCGATCTGGATAGAGGTCGTCGACGCGGAACGTCAGGCCGATTTCGTGGGTGATATCCAGCGGATGCGTCGCGAACGGAAGTCGATCGGCGATGCGGTAGACCGCTACAACGAGTTCCAAGGTCGGAAGCCAGGCAACCAACGCTACTTCTATCGGACGTACGCGACGGCCGATGGGGCTATCGCCATCGGTTGCTTGAGCACGCCGCTTCGCAAGCGCTTGCTGGACGTGCTGGGCATCGAAGGCACGGGCGATCTCGCAGACACGGGGCCGAGCGATGCGGACGACGAGATCATGGTGAGGGCTGTCGACATCATCACAGGCAAGACGACCGACGAGTGGATCGCGGCGTTCGATGCTGCGGGAGTTCCGGCGGGGCAGATCACGTTCGCTGAGGAACTCTGGGACGATCCGCAAGTGCTAGCCAACGACATGGCGGTGGAGGTCGAGCACTCGTTAGTAGGGCGGGTGCGGATGGCGTCACCGTTGGCCAAGCTGAGCGACACGGTCGCGGAACCGGCGACGGCGTCGCCCGCGCTGGGTGAGCATACCGACGAGATACTGGGCGAGTTGGGCTACGACAGTGACCGCGTTGAGGCGCTGCGCCGCATGGGCGTCACCTCCTAGAGCACTCCAAGGGCTAGGGCTATCAGTATCCCGAGGTTGGCCACCGCGACTATCCCGAAGGCAAGCGCGGCGAACCAAGCGATAGATTGGTAGATCGTGTTCCGTTGTGGCAGGGTCGGGGCTCGCACCAATGCCTCCACTGCGCAGGTAACAGTAATCATCAGCGCGCATGAGCCCTTTGACGTGCATGCAAGCACTCAATCTCAACGCCGGATTTCCTGGGGGTGGGCTCCAAGTGGCTGTAGGGCGCTAGGTGATCGGAGGCCGGACGTTGTCCCAGGGGTGCGCCTGTTCGAAGGCGGCGGACGCACGGATCACGGTGATCTCGTCGCCGATCTGACCGACGATGTGGAGGCCGACGGGCAGGCCAGCGTCGGTGAATCCACAGGGGATGCTGGCGGCTGGATTGCCCGTCATGTTGAACGGATAGCTGAAGGGCGTGAAATCCCACAGAGGGTCGGCGAGTGGTCGCCCGTCGATGGTCTGTGGGAACTCGCCGATGGGGAACGCCGGAACCGCTAGCGATGGGGTGAGCAGCAGGTCGTAGTTGGCCATGAGATCGCGGACCACGCCACGGTGTCGTTCCAATTCGCGGAGCGCGAGGGTTAGCTTGAGGGCAGGCCAGGTTGCGGCGTTTTCCAACTGCTCGCGCAGTACGGGGTCGAGGTCGTCGCGGTTGCTTTGCAGGAGGCGACCGTAGTTGGCGACAAGGTCAGTTTCCCAGACGGTGCGGAAAGTCTCGAGTATGAGTGGGCCACCAAGGTTGAGTTGGGGTTGCTCGACGATGGCGCCCAGGCCAGCGAAGGCCAGCGCGGCCTGCTCGGTGATGCGCCGTACCTCCGGGTCAACGGCGGCGTAGCCGAGGTCTGGGCTCCACGCGATGCGCAGTCCCCGAACGTCAGGGACGCAGGCTGCAAGGAAATCTGGCGCGGGCGTGGTTATCGCCGTTGGGTCTCGCGGGTCTGGTCCCGCCATGATTTCGAAAAGCAGGCACGCGTCGCGGACCGTCCGGGCCATGGGTCCGTTCTGGGAGAACGGTCGCCAACCCCCAGCGCCGTCGTAGGGTGCGGGGACGCGCCCCTGACTGGGCTTGATGCCGTATACACCACAGAACCCGGCTGGGATGCGGATGGAGCCGCCGCCGTCGCTGCCGGTGGCGACGGGGCAGAGATCGGCGATCAGCGCTGCTGCTGCGCCGCCGGAGGAGCCGCCGGTCGTTCGTGAGAGGTCCCACGGATTGCGGCAGGGCTCACCGATGAGGTTTTCAGTGGAGCCGCGATGGCCGAACTCGGGTGTGTTGGTCTTGCCTAGGAAGACGGCGCCAGATGCGCGGACGCGTTCGGAGACGATGTCGTCGGCGTCGGGGATCCAGTGCTCGTACGCTTTGGAGCCCCGTGTCGTGCGGAGCCCTTTGGTGATCGCGAGGTCCTTGATGGAGATGGGCAGTCCATGCAACGGCCCACGTCGCTCTCCCTTGGCGATGGCCGAGTCAGCCTGCCGCGCCTGGGCTAGGGCGGCCTCGTCAGCGACGGTCACGTAGGCGTTGATCTTAGGGTTTACCTCGGCTATGCGGTCGAGGAAGGCCTGGGTGAGCTCCACAGAGGAGACTCGCCGCTGATCGAGCATCTCGCTGAGCTGCCAAGCGGGTTGGTTGGTGAGTGAGGAGTCGCTGGCCATGGATCGCCTCCGTGAGCGGTTGCTGGTGCGAATGGTAGACGCGCAGGGTGCGCTGCGGGCATAGAATGCGCGCGGTTTGCCAGTCGTCCTGAGGAGAAGTTGTTTGTTCGGTGGCGCTGTGAGTGACATGCGGGCGCTGGGTGTGCACCGGAGCGCGAGTCTCCAGGTGATCTTCGGGTCGTCCGTGATGATGATCATGGGGGCGAGCCTGGTGTACCCCGTGCTGCCGGTGATCGCGGAGGCGTTCGAGATAGGCGAGGGCAGCATCGGCCTGGTGCTGACGGCGTTCACCGTGCCCGCGATCTTCCTGTCGCCCGTGGGCGGCATGCTCATCGATCTGCGCGGGCGCAAGCAGGTGCTGGTGACGAGCTTGCTGCTGTACGGCGTGGCTGGACTAGCGATCGTGTTCGTGGATACGTTGCCGCTGTTGCTGGCGCTGCGCTTCCTGCAGGGGATGGCGTACGCGGGCATCATGCCGCTCGTGGTCGTATTGATCGGCGATACGTTCTCCAAGGAACAGGAGACGACGGCACAAGGTGTGAAGGTGGTGCTCGATCGCATGGCGCTGTTGGTGGTCCCGGCAGCCGCGGGCGGCTTGGCCGCGATCGCGTGGCAACTGCCGTTCGCGCTGTACTCGGTGGCGATACCGCTAGGTCTGGCGGCGTGGCGTTGGCTGCCTGAACCGTCGATCACCAAGCACTCGCACGCGCCGACGTACGTGAAAGAGGTGTTCCGTATCTCCATGCGAGTGCGATCGCTGACCATCTTCTCGATGAGTTCGATGCGATTCTTTCTGGAGATGAGCTTCTTCATATACGTTCCGTTGTACGCCATCGACCGGTTGGGCGTTGAGGTGAGCCGGGGTGGTTTGCTGTTCACGGTGTTCGCTATCGGGTCCATCGTGACAGCGGGGTTGGTCGGTGCGATAGCCCGTCGATTCGCACGACTGCCGATAGTGATCGGGGCGTTCACGCTCCAGGGGATCTGCCTGGGGGCCGCGTCCGCTGCGGGTAGCGTGTGGGAGATGGGCGTTGTGATGCTGGCGTTCGGGCTGGCTAACGGCGTAATCTCGCCTGCACAGAAGAGCTTGCTGACGCAGAGCGTGGCTGGCCCGCTTCGCGGTGGGTTCGTTGCGGCGGACCGGATCTCGCAGAACACGGCGAAGTCCCTGGCGCCGTTGGTGGCGGGGACGCTGGTGGTGGCAACGAGCATCGAGACGATGTTCCAGGTGATGGCGCTGGTGGCGTTCGGCTGGGCGGCAGCAGTGAGCGCGTTGTACTTAGGCGGAGCATTATCAGTAGCGACTGGCGAGCAGGTCGCGGTGACTCAAGACAATAGTTTAGATAGTGGAGGATGAGTGATGGATGACCAGAGGAAGACTGAACTCAGGAACGAACTGACGAGATTTGCGTCGCGATACTGGGCAGGAGAGGCCGAGGTTGCGCACGCGTTCTTCTCGGTGCCGCGAACCGATGCGGAGCATCTGCGTTGGCTCGGGCTACAGGCGTACAAGGAACTCCAGCCGCGAACGGACGGGATCATCATCAAGTTGATCGAGAAACTCACGGCCGACTACGGCAAGCTGGAGCATGGGGTTGATCGGCACGACATGCTGTACACGGCTCAGTTCCTGGAGGAAGAGTTCAGGCACTACGTGCTGTTCGCGGACGTGATCGACCACATCACCGGTAAGCAGGTGACGATGGATGAGGTCGTGAAGTACGAGCTGCCTGGTGAGACTGACCTGCGCGCGGTTCGCAAGGATTTCGCCGACAAACACGGCGCGCTGGCCAAGTTCGCGTCGTCGTTCTGTGAAGGCGGCGGGGCCTCGATCTACTACGAGGGCATGCTGATGACGGGTAGCCCGCTGGCGGAGTACGTCGCGCATGCCTGCAAGGGCGTGTACGAAGACGAGGTGGATCACGCCGTACACGGTGCGTCCGATCTCGCTGGCGCTGCGGACACCGAAGAGGATTGGGCACTTGCGAAAGAGATGGTCGCCGCGATCTCCGAGCAGAGAGTTCGGATGCGTAATGAGCAGTTCGGCTTCCCTATGTCGGATGCGAGATTCGCTGAGATGGTTGCAGGAACTATCGAGATACCAGAACGCTACGCGGCGATGCTGGTCTGATCTCGCATGCCCCGCATTGGATTAATGGTTCCTATCGTTGACGGGCTCACTCGGCAGGTGTCCATGGACTTGGTTCGCCGTGCCGAGGAGCTGGGTTTCGAGTCGGCCTGGTATGGCGAGTCGTGGGGGTATGACGCCTTCACGACGTTGGCGCAGGTTGCAGGAGTTACCTCTAGGATTAAGCTCGGCACGCTGATCGCCACGGTGTTCAGTCGCACGCCAGCGATGATGGCGCAGTCGGCGGCCTCGCTGGACGTTATTTCGGACGGACGTCTGATCTTGGGGCTGGGCACTAGCGGGCCAGCTGTCGTGAATAACTGGCATGGCCAGACGTGGCGTCAGCCGACCAGGCGTATGCGCGAGTACGTGGAGATCGTGCGGATGGCGCTGGCTGGTGAGCGTCTGGATTACGACGGCGAGCTGTTCAAGCTGAAGGGGTTTCGCCTTCGGAACGCTCCCGTGCGGGCGTCGGTTCCCATCATGATCGCTTCATTGGGGCCGCGTAGCGTCGAGCAGACGGGGGAGATAGCCGACGGTTGGCTGCCGATATTTCCCAGCGTGCAGTTGATCCAAGAGGGTAGAGCGCTGCTGGCGCAGGGCGCACAGCGCTCAGGGCGAACCATGGAGGATTTCGAGATCGCGCCGAGCATCCTGACCGCAGTATCAGACAGCGACCCACGAGGGGTGAGGGATCTGGCGCGTGCACACGTTGCGTTCTACGTGGGCGGGATGGGGACGTTCTACGCGGAGCTCGTGGCGAGGCAGGGCTTCCCAGAGGAGGCGTCACGCATCGCGCTGGAGTGGTCGAAGCCGGGACGGGCCGGTCGGTCGGCCGCAGCGGCGGCCGTTACGGACGAGATGTTGAACGCCATGACGTTGGTGGGCACGCGAGCGCACGTGCTCGACAAGCTCCAAGCGTACGCGGACGCAGGCGCGACGTTGCCAATCATGATGTTCCCGTTTGGGAGTGATCGGGCCCTGATCGCCGAGACTGTTGAGGCGTTGGGGGGTGGTGGCGACTGAGCGGGTATAATCCCGCAGGTTTGTACAAGAGGAGATAGCTAATGCGTAACGGTTACAAGGTGTTCGATTCGGACACCCATTTTCATCCGTCGGTCGAAAGCCTAGAGCCGCATTTGGATGCGGCGCTGCGCGAGCGGGCCAAGTCATTCGCTCAACGCGAGTTCAAGATCGGTTGGGCTGGCGAGCCACTGAGCGAGCCGTACAAACATTTGTACCAGCTCAGTGAAGGCGGCGCCGGCGGCTGGGGTACCAATCCCCCACGCCACCTCGGTGAGGCGGGCCCCCGGGTCAATCAGGAGCGACACTTCCAGCACTTCATGGGGTACGAGTACCCCAGCGAGGGTGGCGCGGACCACGCGATAGCCGAGCGGATTGCAGACATGGAGCGCGAAGGCCAGGACGTTCACCTTCTTGTGCCCGGTGCACCGTCCGGTCACGAAGACCCGGCGGTTGACTTGGGCATGTTGCAGGCGCTACACCGGTACTTGGACGAGGTTTGCGGTCGCTACCCGACGCAGTTGAAGTCGATGGTGGTGGCCAACGCTCGGTTCATTGATGAGTCGGTGGCGGAGATCAAGAAGTGGGCGGGCAAGCCGTGGGTTCGTGGCGTGCACGTGAGCCTGCCTTTGGATTTCCCGGTGGATCACCCCGACATGGACCCGATCTGGCAGGCGGCTGATGACGCTGGCTTGTGTATCGTTCACCACAGCTTCGCAGCGGGATACCCGGGATACCGGGACCTGTGGGACAACCCGTTCGTCGGCCGAACGGCGTCGCATCCGTGGGGTGCGATGCGTATGGTGGCGGCGTTCATGGGGGCGGGGATTCTCGATCGCTTCCCGAATATCCGCTTGTCGATCCTGGAGTCAGGGTTCGGCTGGCTACCGTTCTGGGGCAGGCGCATGGAGGATCAAGTCACGTACATGGGGTACGTGAACGAAAACCTCCAGCACACCATGTGGGAATACCTGACCGGTGGCCGCTTCTTCTCGTCGATCGTGCTGCACGAGGGCGAGGACATGGTGCGAATGGTCAACGAGCTGATGGGCGACCACGTCTTAATGTTCGGCTCTGATTACCCGCACGCGGAGTCGCGTTTCCCGAAGTCGGTGGACATCGTCGCAGAGTGGAAGAGCCTGGGCGAGGGCAGCATGAAGAAGCTGATGTGGGACAACGCGGCTAAGTGCTTCGGCCTGGACTAGCCTTGGATTGAGAATAAGCGCCCCCAGGTGGGGGGCGTTGGCACGACATGAGGTGAGCGATTTGGCGACCATTGAATCAGTGTCTGAGCAGGTAGTGGTTGAGGAGAAGCCGAAACGCGTAGCGGGCGTGATCGTGGCCGGCCATGCGTTCCAGCACATGTACGCGGATGGTTTCCTCGTTCTGCTGCCCGCTATCTATGATGCGTTCGGGATGAGCCCTCTCTCAGCGGGATTTTTTTCGGCGATCAGACAGGCGGCGGGTGGCTTGATGACGGTGGGCGGCGGGTTCGTCGTTGACACATTCTCGGGCAAGCGCGGTCTGCTTTTGGCGTCGTCGTTGGCTCTTATGGGCTTCGGATATCTGCTTATCGCAGCCGCGCCGAACTACCCCATTCTGCTGGTGGCAGTGGCGATTGCTGCTGCGGCTGGTTCTTTCTGGCACCCCGTTGCGCTGGGCATCCTGTCCACGTCTTTCCCCCAACGACGCGCGTTCATGATGGCGATCCATAGATCAGCGGGGAATGTAGGGGAGTCCGTGACACCGATACTGGTGGCTGCGGCGCTCTTTGCGATCAGCTGGCGGCAGGTCCTGCTGGCTGGTTTCCTGTTGATCATAGTGGCGGCGATCATGCTGTACGTGGCGCTTAGCAGGCTGGGGCTGCCGCAAAAGGCGACGGAGAAGCGCGGCGCTGGCGAGCAACTGAAGTCTATCGGCGGCCTTTTCAAGGATCGCGCGCTACCCATGCTGCTGTTGGTTTCGGGCCTGCGAGGCATGGCCGACCGGGCTTTCGTCTTCTTTCTACCACTTTTCATCGCCAAGGAAGTCCGCTTGGAAGACCCCGGGGCGTCTATCGGTGAGGTCGGTCTGGTGGTGGGCTACCACCTACTGGTGATGTCCGTGATGGCAATCATCGTGCCGCCATTCATTGCGTTGGTGGCCGATAAGACCGGTCGCAAGCCGGTGATGGTCGCGACGCTTATCATGAGCACGTTCTTCATGGGAATGCTGTGGTGGGTAGGCGAGTTGGGCTGGCAGTTCACGGTGCTGCTGGCGATCTTTGGCGCGTTTAGGTTCGCCGTGACGAACCTCACACAGGCCGCATCGCTCGATCTTGCAGAGGGCAAGCGCCTAGAAGGCAGCATGATCGGACTGCTCTGGGGCAACAACGCGACCTGGGGTGCGATCTCTCCGATACTACTCGGGGGATTGATAGCGACGTTCGCAACGACAGAAAATGAGTTCCAGATGGTGTTCGCCTACGGCTTCGTGCTGACTCTGGCGGCAACTATCGGTGGTTTCTTCATGGTCAACACAGGCCGTCCGGATCGCGAGATGCCCGCAAAGCTCTAGTCGAAAGCCAACTTCCACAACAAAAAGCCCGCCATTCGGCGGGCTTCTTGTTGTCTAGATGAACTTTGCGCGGGTGGACTAGATGCGCCGAGTGTCCCCGTGTGTACGTGATTCGTAGTCGATGTTATCGTCATCTGAGCCGACGCCGGGCTTAAATTCCTCGGCCTCGCCTTGCTGGCGTTCGCCGTCAACCAGTTCGTCGCGGTCTTGTGGTCGTTTTTCCATGGCCTCGTTAGATGGGAAAGAGGGCGGGAAGGGGAGAAGTTGGTGGCAACGACAGGATTCGAACCTGTGACCTAGCGCTTATGAAGCGCCCGCTCTGCCGCTGAGCTACGCTGCCACCGGGACGCCGGAGAGCCAGCCGCTCGATCCGTCGCACGGAGAATTATGATACCGGCCCTCCCATGGAGCCGTCTAGGTGCGGTGCGTTTACGGCATTGGTGGCCCGCTTTTAGTCCATCAGGGTCGTACTGCGGCGGTGGATATGCTTTGCGCATGACCCCTGCGAGAGGTTTAGGTGCTCGATGGGTCGTCAGGAAATCACCCGATTGGACGATGTGGAGGGCGTGCTTGGGTACGCTAGAATGCTGCTAGTGGTTGCTGATGCGTGCTTGTGACGTGAGCGGCCCGGGACCCAGAACCGCCCTGCCAAGCAGGTTCGGGTGCCGCCGAAGAGGGGTTGGATGGTTGCGGAGCTGAGAGCTACCACGGCGACATTCGCGCGTGGTACGAACTACAAAATGGCGTTCATCGTCTTGGGTCTGGTGGATCTGGTCATGACGCTTTACGCGTTGGGACTGGGATACACGGAGCAGAATCCGGTGTTCGCGGCCCTGCAACACGACCCAATGGGCCTATTCCTGCTGAAGGTCGCTGCGCCCATGGGGATAGCTTGGCTCTCACCAGCTCGTTTGCTGCTGCCGTCGATCGCGTTGTTGTGCGCAGTGATCGGCTGGAACGTTGGGGAGTTGGCTCAAGGCGTCTAACGGCGAGCCTCTGGCCTGCGTGCGCCCCGGCGTGTTCGCGCCCTGTGCGAGGAACCGCGCTAGGGGCGTCGTCTCCAGGGGAGCAATTGTCTTTAAACACCAAGCGGCCTGATGGAGTCTGCCCTGCCTAGACTCGTCCATCAGACCGAAGAGGGTTGCGACGACTCCGTTGTGCTACGTGTCGCCGCCGCTTGCGCGAAAAGTTAGGGGTCCTTAGACCTCGGTGAATTCCTCTGCCGGGAGTGCCCCGGTGGCCCTCAGGAAGAGGGTTACCGCGTGGACCCGAGCGTGCTTGGAGTCGGGAGCGGTCCCGAGCTTGTTGTAGATACCGTTTATGTGCCGCTCGATCGTCTTGGGCTCCAGGCAGAGCACATCTGCGATCGTGTGGTTGTTGTACCCCTTAGCCATCCAGCTCAAGACTTCCGTCTCACGAGGCGAGAGATCCTTGAGGAACGTGGACTTGGGGTCGTTGGCACTGATCATGCCTTCCATAACGGCCGGATCCAGGATGATCCGTCCTTCAGATACGGACTGGATGACCTGCGTGAGCTGATCGACAGTGTCGATCGTGTGCTTGAGCAGGTACGCACAGCCAGTATTCGCGCCACGCGAGAACTCGCGCAGTGCCTTGATCCCCTTGACGTCGTATGACGACGACAGGAGGGCCATCGCGATGTTGGGCTCGATCTCCCTGATCTTGCTCAACCGTTCCACCGTGGCCGGGTGAAGGACTTTGAAGCCCAACAACATGACGTTAGGGTGGAACGCTGCGGCGGCTCCCATGAGCGCGTCTATGGACACGTCACTGGAGGCACCGACTACCTCAATAGAGGGATGAGGCATGAAGAAAGCCTGATAGGCCTCCCTCAGTATCTGCTGTTCCTCCGCGATGTAGAGGGTAAGGCGTGTCCCTACAGAGGACCCGCCAAAGACCTCGATCGTGGGTTGGAAACTCTTTGTGGGCTCCGCTGCGGCCGGGGTCTCCGGCTCAGCTGCAAAGTACCCGCGTGGTCGTTGGTTCGCGCTCGTCATCAGTTACACCTTCCGTGCTCACACGCTGCTGTGAACTACATTGGCACGCCGCAGGGCTTTTGGCTGCGATGCAGACCCCAACAAGCCGTGTGGGAAACCCCCACCTAGACCTGCGTGTCTGCACCCATCCCAAATTGCGGGGTTCCCCCACTCCGCTCTGGGTGCTTGCGTCGTTACTCCGGCTCCCCACCGGACTTTACGCTAGCTCCCGTGTGAATCGCGCCAGCAAAGCGGATGCGCCGAGTGTATGTATGTAGAGATACGGCATACACCTCCAGAAGGGTGATTGGGCGGGTGAGAAAAGAGCTAGCCCACCAACGCTCCGATGGACAGGAAAAATGATGAAAGGGAACGCGTGCTTGTGATTGCTTTGATGTACTTAACGTATGCGGGAACGATCATCAAAAAACGGACGGGCGTATTCACTGTTGGTGTGACCAATGGAACACCGATTCAACAAAAGGCAAGAGCAGGAATCAGGCAGGAGGTGGACCAGTGAATAAACCGAACGAGTCGTCTTAATAAGGAAGACTTATTCAGACGCTGTCGTGGGATGACAGCTCGGGATTGAATTCGAAAGGAGACTGTTGAAATGCACAACATCCAGTGGCTGAAGCGCAAGCAAGCCGATCAGCGAGGGATCACTGGCCTAGAGACGGCGATCATCTTGATCGCGTTTGTCGTGGTCGCATCCGTATTCGCGTACACCGTATTGTCGGCCGGTGTCTTCTCCTCGGAGAAGGGTAAAGAAGCGATCCACGCGGGCATTGAGCAAGCCCGTGGGACGATGGAAATCGTCGGGGGAATCGTACTTAAGGACACAGGGGTGCCTACGGGTAGTACCGCTCAGGACAACAACGTCGACCAGGTGATCTTCACCGTGGCGAACGCGTTGGACGGAGAGGCACTAGACCTCACGACCACCGTGGACTCTGACAACGATGGGACGTTGTCAGATGAAACCGGTAGGACACACACGACCATCATCTCGTATATCGACAAGAACCAGAGGGTTGACGACATCGCCTGGACGCGCACTCAAGTGGGCAAGGGCGACGACGACGCACTGCTGGAAGCCGGCGAGAAGATGCAGATCGCGGTGAACGTATCAAAGATGGCGACCTACTTGGGCACCGACGTGACGTTCACGATTGAAGTCAAACCTGACAGGGGTAGCGCGTTGGTGATTGAACGGACCACTCCGTTCGTGATCGACGACGTTATTTACCTGAACTGATGAGGTCAATAGTTATGAAAGGGGGACACCCTATGCCGAGCGTAATGTTCAAAAAGCTTGGCCGGGACCAGCGGGGGATCACAGGCCTTGAGACCGCCATCATCCTGATCGCCTTCGTAGTTGTGGCCTCGGTTTTCGCATACACCGTCCTCTCCGCGGGAATCTTCTCGTCGGAGAAGGGCAAAGAAGCGGTCCACGCTGGCCTGGAGCAGGCTCGTGGTTCCATGGAACTGGTTGGTAGTGTGAAGGCAACGTCTATCGCTGCTACCAGCATCGACACCTTTGAGTCCGCTGGTAGCTGGGTTCCCAGCGCCAACGTGACCATCGCGTCGGACACGTCCGACTACAAAGAGAGCGCGACATCCCTGGATGTCACGATCGCAGTTGGTTTCGCGACGGGCCTAGCGGCCTACCGGAACAGCACCGCAGTTGACTTGACAAGCCCGCAGCACTACGCGCTGCAGGTGTGGGTGAAGTCGTCAGGAGGCGCAGCCGCTGCCGATTACGCGATCGTTCTTGACGACACTGCCGGTTGCGGTAGCCCGATCGAGACGATAGACCTGCCTGCGTTGACGGCGCTTACCTGGAAGCAAGTGGTGCTAGACCTCGCAACTCCGACAGCAGACAGCGCGATTGTCTGTTGGGGACTGCAGGCAACGGTGGATGATGGTGGTGAAGTGATCACCCTCGATCTCCTTGAGGCACCGAAGGAAGTTACTGCGCTTAGTTTCGTGGTTGCGAACGCACTCAACGGTGAGGCGATCAACCTGACCACATCGACGGATACTGACTCGGACGGTCTGCTTTCTGACGAGGCCACGAAGAATCACGTCTTGACTGTCATCTACGCGGATGAAGATCAGCGTACGACGGATGTGGTCTGGACCCGTACAGAGCTTGGTAAGGGTGACGGAGACGCGTTGCTTGAGCCTGGCGAGAAGATGCAGATCACGGTGAGCACGATCGCTGCGAACCCGATGCCGGTGGCGGACACGTCATTCAACCTCACGCTGGTGCGTGAGCAGGGTGCCGACATGATCCTCGAACGGACGCTGCCGGGTGTGCTCGCTACTGAGATGGACTTGAACTAGGCGTAGATGCCGAACAGTAAGAGAAAGGACGCATACATGGTCACTCGCATGTTGAACATGAAGCAGGACCAGCGTGGGATCACCGGGCTCGAGACCGCCATCATCATGATCGCTTTCGTGGTTGTGGCATCAGTCTTCGCCTACACGGTCCTCTCTGCCGGCATCTTCTCTTCGGAGAAGGGGAAACAGGCAGTCTACGTTGGACTTGAACACGCACGGAGCTCCATGGAACTCGTGGGCCCGGTCGTTGGTAAGGACACTGACGACGACAATGATATCGATGAGATCGTATTCATTGTCGCCAACACCCTAGATGGTGAAGCGATCAACTTCACCACGACGACAGATAGCGCCCCTAAGAACGGTGTGTTGTCGGATGAAACCGCAACCCACACGACTCAGATCAGCTACATCGATAAGCTCCAGGAAGTAACTGACATCGCTTGGACCCAGACAGCTGTGGGAAAGAACGATGCGGACAACCTTTTGGAGGCCAACGAGAAATTCGAGATTACCGTGGACATCAGCCACCTCACGACCAAGCTTGATGCAGACGACACATTCGTTATGGAGATCAAGCCCGACGGTGGCGCGAGCATCGTGATTGAGCGGACGACCCCGTCGTCTATTGACAAGGTCAACGACCTTAACTAGGACGCTGGGTTAGTTCGGATCAGGAATTAGGAAAAGAGGGCTGTCGTTCGGCGACGAGCTGGCGGCAGCCCTCTACATCCAACCCCCTAGGGGCGTGATATGGACAAGGCGGTTGAGGAACTGCAGCAAGAGCTGAAGCTTCTCAAGAATGAAATCAAAGAGACGCTGACGGATGTCCGCGAGGTGTTGCTGAACACCGTGGAGAATCCGTTTCCGCAGGACTCAGGTCCCTCCGCGGTAAAGGCGACACCCGCACCGGTTGCGGCTGTTCCTGCGCCTGTGGTACCTCCTCCTCCTGCGGATGCGGCGGCTCCGCAACAGCCGATTCCACAGCAGCCCCAGCAGCAGCAGCAGATGCCGCAGCAGCAGATGCAACAGCAGATGCCGCAGGGCGGCGGCGGGCCGCTGATCTTGGGCAACCTAGGAGGCGGAGGGCCGCAAATGCCTTCGATGAACATGATGGGGATGATGCCTCAGAATCCGATGGCTCCAGACATGGACATGGATGCTGGCCCAGGATTTCCTCCCGCATCGGCACCGGATTCGCACGGTTTCGAAGGGGCTGGAGCCGGGCTGGGTACTGACGCAGCTAAGCCTTCCGGCGGTCCTGGTCTTCCTCCTGGAGGGAGGATGAATAGGGCGGGCGCTACAAGAGGTGCTGGTCGTTCTCCAGCAGGTCCTGGATTGCCCCCACGCGGGGCAGGCCAACGGGGCGCACGGGATAGCAACGCAGAAGAGGCCGATGGCGCTGAGGACAACCGAAGCGACCGCGGCCGTAAGCCGGTGAAGGCGCGTGACGATCGCGCAGATGGTAACGCGCCTTCTCGTGGTCGCCGCAGGCCCGAGAGCGTTCGTGATCGCGGTGACGATGCTTATGACGATACGGCTTATGACGAAGACGGCTATGAGGACGAGGACGACGACGAGCGGGATGAGGTCGTGCGCAAGCCGAAGGGCAAGGTTGACCTGGTCGTGCTGGCTTCGTTGTCGCCGTGGCTCACTGACGGCATCCGCCGCATGGGACGAAAGCGCGTGAAGTCTCTCCTAGAGGTTTACGCGTCCATGGGCGGCATAGACGTTGGCATGAAGGAAGTGTTGATACAGATCGTCGATCTGGATGACACAGAGGTGGCGGTGCAGCCCGTTTCAGTGCAAGACACGATGCGCTTCCTGATAGAGCTGGACGACCTCATGTGGCGTGGTCGGCAAGATTGGCGAAGAGCCGCGCTGATGACGATGCTTGGTGCGGGCCTACCTCCTCTGGGGGATTAGCAGAGGAAGGCGACGAACGTTCGTCGCAGTTGACGGAGGAGTCCGATGATTCTGTTCAGAAGTTGCCCGACATGCTCGACTGGCGATTTGATAAAGACGAGCGATACGTTCGGTGAATATATGGAGTGTGTGCAGTGTGGGTACGTCAAGGACATTGAGACGGCGTCGACGCCATCAGCGGCGATGGGTGTGTTGATACCGTTCCCGATGTTCGATGACGACGATGACCCGCCGCGCTCTGCGTGAAGTGATTAACACCCCTGAGAGATGGGGTGGCGGACCAGGTGAGTGTGAAATTGACCAGCAACCAGTATCCGATGTCTCGCAGCGCGAGATTTGGTGGCCGATCGGGCGGCCGCAACGTGTGGAGAACTCCAGGGAAGCGGGCGGCCCGCAGTCTGAGTGAGCTACTCACGGCGGTAGGTTTGCTGAGCCATGAGGCTGGTCGGTCCGCCGATACATCGCGCGATGTTGGCCTACTGAATCCTGCTCTTGCCGATGCTGCCTGACGTAGGCTGAGCAACGCGCGAAAAGGCCGTGTGGGGGATTCCCCCACACGGCCTTTTTTCTGTTCCGTTCAAATTCGAACTGACTATACGGCGGCTGACATGCAGTGAACACAAGTGCAGCTGGTCGGGCCGAAAAGGATGGGATCCGGATGATTTCCCCCAGGTGAAACGAGGGCTCTTACGGAACTCTTAGGTAGCCATTTCCATGGTCGTTTCCACCTAAACGGGTATTTCAGTGGTTAATCCTTCAGCCCGATTGAGTGGCTACCGGCAGTGGTTGTGGTGTTTCCCACATTCTTTGTAAGAACGGCATATGCCTATTCTGGTAGAGCAGGACAAGAAGTCCCTGCAAACGGTGTACAAACGTACGTTGTGACGCACCCCTCCCCGTGATGTATTTAGTGCGCGCGGGTAGGTGCACCTAACGGGACGAACGTCCACCTGACCTTTCGGCCGGTAGGAGGATCCATGACGGTGATGCAGACGAAAACTACGGCATTGCTCGATTCCGCTAGCGCGGCAGTCGAGAAGGCACACCTGCGCTACCGCAGAAACGCTGCTAGTCATCATGGCTTGCTGGAGACATTGGAGGCGACAGAGCTTGGCATTCTCATGGAGGCCAGCCTGTGGATGACGGCAGAAGAGGGAGACGTGCTCGCCAATCAGGGCGAGGCAGTTGACTGGGTAGCTTTCATCACGACAGGCACTGCTCGGGAAGAGGTTGCAGACCCTGAGAAGGGTGCCTACCGAGCCGTTGTGAATTTCCTGTCTGCGGGCGACGACATCGGACTGTTGTCACTGATGGATCGGGCGCCTCATCAGTCGTCCGTGATCGCAATGCGGCGCATACAGGCACTCCAGGTGCCGATCGAGGTCGCGGAGCGGTACCTTGCTGTTCACCCGGAGTGGTATCGCTTGATCGCAAAAGTTGCGGTCTCTCGGTTCAGGGCAAGCAGCCTGTGGTTGCAGGCGCTGGTCTAACGACCGGCCGCCTCCCACACGGTGTAGACGGGCGAGTGCCCTGGGCAGCGAACGATCACGGGCAGCGGCCGTAGGCCGCGCTGAAGGAGGGCTGAGATAGACAAGGTAATCGCGACGACGCTGTTGATCGTCGCAAGTGTGGTCTCAGCGGTGTTGGTGATCAATTCGGTCTATCCCGCGATCGTGCGGAGCGGTAACTCGCTGACACGGGTCGCGACGAAGTTGGACGATCGCATCGAGAGCCAGATCAAGGTGGTGTACGCCACAGCTGAACTGGACGAGAACGGTGTTTGGCAGGATGGAGGCACCGCAGGAAAGTTCGACGTTGATTTCTGGGTGAAGAACGTCGGGGTTTCAAGGATCACCGGGGTTGATCAATCAGACGTGTTCTTTGGGGTTGAGGGTGATTTCGCCCGTATCCCCCATTCAACTGACGCCGCCGGTGGGTACCCGCAGTGGTCTTACACGATCGAGAACGGAACGGAGTGGACGAGTTCGGTGACGTTGAACTACACGGTACTGTACGGCTCCTCGCTCGCCAGCGATGAGTATTTCCTGAAGGTCATCGCGCCGAACGGTGCGTATGACGACCATTACTTCAGTTTTTAGTGCGGAGCGATGAGCAACGCGATAGTAACGGTGATCATGACGGCACTGATGCTCGCAGGAGTATCGATCCTGGCACAGGGGTCGTTCACTGCGGTGGGCAGCGTGTCCGATTCATGGAAGGACATGGAAGTTCGGTCTTCGGCGCTGTCGCGGACTGACATGGGTGTTCTGGATGTGTCGTACGCGACACCGACACTGGACGTGACGCTGGTGAATACCGGCGGCGAGTCGCTGAGGAACTTCGGGAAGTGGGACGTGGTGGCGCAGTACTACGAAACGGACGGCACCTACAACACGACATACCTAACGTACACGACGGCGACGTTAGGGGACAACGAGTGGCAGAAGGTCGGGATCTATTTGGACGCGAGCGCGAGCACCGCTGAGGCGCATCAGCCGCAGATATTGAATCCCGGTGAAGAGTTGGTGATCAGGCTGAGCATGACTCCCGTCGCGGACGCAGCGGCGAACAACGTAATCGTAATCGGCACCCCGAACGGGGTGACCGTGAGTGAGCCTTTCTAGGCACTGGGAGCGACTGTATGACGATGAAGACTGGGGGCGGCGTCCTTGAGACGGGAAACCCAGAACTAGACAAGAAGCTGGGCGGTGGCGTTCCTGTGGGATCACTGATCCTGATCGAGGGCCAGTCGGACGCGGGCAAGTCTGTGTTCACGCAGCAGCTAGCTTGGGGGTCAGCGCGGGCTGGCTATCGGGTGACGATGCTTTCCACGGAGAACACCGTGAAGAGCATGCTCCGCCATACCAAGAGCCTGGGCCTGGACATGTTGGACCACCTGTTGCTCGGCCGCCTAAAGGTATTCCCGATGAGCGCGATGCGTGCAGCGGAGGGTACCGAGAACGCGCTCCACTCGTTGTTGCAGGCGATGTACCGCCAGTGGGAACAGGACTTGGTGATCGTTGATTCGATCACGTCGTTCGTGTCCAACTCCACGCCTGAGCAGGTGATCTCCTTCTTCGAGGAATGCAAGCACTACACGGATCAAGGGATGAGCATCGCCTTGGTGGCGCACTCGTACGCGTTCAACGACGGCATGCTGATCCGGATCAGCTCGATGTGTGACGCGCACTTCAAGCTTGCCATCGAAAACATGGGTGACAAGCTGATCAAGACGTTGGAGGTCTCGAAGGTTCGGGGCGCCGCGATGAGCACGGGAAACATCATCTCTTTTGACATTGAGCCGGGTATCGGCATGCGCATCATCCCATTCAGCAAGGCGAAGGCGTAAAGGGCTAAGGCCCACCTATGTCAGAACTAGTACTGCCGTTCGTACCAAGCGCAGATCAGCCCGATTCGCACGAGGATATTTATGAGTGCGGGTTGTATCGCATGCTGCCTGAGCCGATGCAGCAAGCGTGCAAGAAAAACGTGCAATTGCTGGAGTACCTACACATGCTCCCGATCGAGGAGCTAGGCATCCCCGACTACATCCCGGAGGTCACCCGTAAGCTGGGCGATCTCAAGCACCGGAACGTGGTGTATCCGGTGAGCGATGACATCCATATCCACATCCTCTCCTCCGGCGAGGAGCGAGATTTCTACATCCCCATCGAGCCCACGGTGGGCATAGACATCAGTGCAAAGTTGGCGCTGGTGGAGCGGGAATTGGTTGAGTACGCTTGGATGTTCGAGAACATCGAGGAGCGCGAGGAAAAGGAAGCGATCCTCGTTGAAGCCCTCCGAATGATCACAACCAAGGTCTCGAAGCCGGTCAACATCAAGATGGAAGATGTATTGATGGCGGGCGAGGAGAAAAAGGGCGGACTGTTCGGCCTCTTCGGAGGTGGTACCAAGCCAACTCCTGGGCTCAAGAACGGCAAGGTGCCCGTCACCGAGCGCGAGTTCGACGCGCTCCGGTACGTGATTTCCCGGGACAAGATCGGGATGGGCACGCTGGAACCGTTCATTCACGATAGCTGGATCGAGGACATCTCCTGCTCGGGCCTCGGCCCGATCTTCCTTGAGCACAAAGTGTTCAAGGCGTTGCGAAGCGCGCTGGAATTCGTGGAGCACGACGACCTCGACGAGTTCGTGCTCCGGCTGTCTGAGTCGATCCAGAAGCCGGTGACGATGCGGAACCCGATCATTGACGCGACGTTGCACGATGGCTCACGTATCAACATCGTTTACGGTCGTGAGGTTAGCCAACGGGGCAGCAACTTCACGATCAGAAAAGCGCCTGGGATACCGCTGAGTATCTTGGAGCTGATCGCTTTCGGATCGATCAGCTATCAGATGTGCGCTTATATATCGCTGGTGCTTGAAGAGGGGATGAATACCTTCATCTGTGGTGAAACTGCGTCAGGTAAGACGACGTTGATCAACGCGTGTACGACCTTCATTGCGCCAGACGCAAAGATCGTGACGATTGAGGACACCCCAGAAGTGATGGTCCCGCATCCCAACTGGATCCGGGAAGTCAGCAAGGCTGCCGTCAAGGTTGGTGAGGGGGCTGGCGTTTCCATGCTGGACCTCCTCAAGGCCGCTCTGCGTCAACGCCCCAACGTGATCATCATCGGTGAGATTCGTGGTGAGGAGGGCGCTATCGCCTTCCAGGCTATGCAGACCGGTCACATGGTCATGGCGACGTTCCACGCGGCAACCGTTGAGAAGCTCATCCAACGTCTTACGGGTCAACCGATCAACATCCCGAAGACGTACATCGAGAACCTGAACGTAGCCATCATGCAGAGCTTGGTGAAGCTGCCGAATGGCAAAGAAGGTCGTCGCGCCATCGGCATCAGCGAGATTGTGGGATACGACCCGCCATCCGATTCTTTCTCGTTCGTTGAGGTCTTCCGCTGGAATCCTGTGACGGACGTTTTCGAGTTCCTGGGAGACAAGAACTCGTTCTTGCTGGAAGAAAGGATCGCCCCTCGACGGGGCTATCCACCGACAAATAAATGGGGGATCTATACGTTGCTGGAGCGCCGAGCCAAGGTGTTGGCCAAGCTTCAGGAGCGTGGATTGAATGGGTACTATGAGCTCCTCAAAGTCCTTAACCGCGCCCAACAAGAAGGCGTTTTCTAAGCGAACGAAGCCGAAGGTTCCGAAGCCCGATGCCGCGATGCTCGGATTCGATCTCCTGTTTCAGCTTGCTCACATGTCTGCGGTCGCCGCAGCGGGAGTGTCGCGCGCCAAGATCATGAGCATGGCGGCTACGCTGTCGACCTCGACGGCGCACTACTTCGACGATGTGGACAAGGTAGCCACGTCCATGAACTACCCGTACGCCGAGGCTGCTCGGGTGGTGGGGCAGAAGGTCAAAGATCCTGAGATCCGCGGATTCCTGCTGCGGTTCGCGAGTGCGCTAAACACAGGCGAGCCCGAGGCAGACTTCCTTGCGGCCGAGGCTGCGATCCAGGGCGAGGCCTTTGGTAACGTCTACGAGCGCGACCTCGAGACTCTGAAGAAGTGGACCGATGCCTTTACGGCGTTGATCGTTTCCGCGTCGCTGATCATCGTTGTCGCTACGGTCTCCACCATGATTTTCGATCTTGGCATGACGTTCGTGGGCGGCTTGGTTGTGACGATGGTCATGGTCTGCTTCCTGGGCGTCTGGATCATCTTTAGAGCGGTTCCGTCAGAGATCAGAACGATTCCGGGCTCAGGCGGGGAAAGAACGCAGGCCCCCGTCAAGAAGATGCTGATGATGACCATGCCTGCGGGCCTGGCAGCGGCAGCATTGGTCACGCTCGTCAATGTCGATTTCGGGCTGACGATGATCGGACTGGGCGTGTTGATGCTGCCCGTGGGCGTCATGGCGAAGCGGCTCGACGGACGTGTGAATGATTTCGACAAAGACATCGCGACGTTCCTGCGTGTGCTGGGCGTAACGGTTTCGTCCATCGGTTCCACGCCTGTTGTCGCGCTCGGCCGGATCGACATGCGCTCGATGCCCTCTCTGGTGGAGCCCGTGCGACGACTGCGGACAAGGCTGATCGCGCGAGTGGATCCAGTTCAGAGTTGGCAGCGGTTCATCGACGAGACAGGTTCGGAGTTGGTGGCGCGATCGGTGCGGGTCTACCTGGACGGCACCAACCTTGGTGGCGACGCGGATGAGGTTGGCAAGCGGGCGTCCCTGTTGGGTTCGAAGATGAATCAGCTTCGTGAAAAGCGCAAGTTAGTGTCGGACTCGTTCACGTATCTTTCGATGGCCATGCACGTAGTGGTCGGCTTCCTGCTGATCTTCATCGTGGAAGTGGTCAGTGGATTCAACGACCTGGTCTCGTCTGCTGGAGTCAATGTTCCAGGTGGTCCTGGAGCAGCACTGGGCTCGGTGCTGGCGTTCAACCTGGACAACCTGACGTTCCTCCGGAACTCCATGGTTCCCGTGCTACTGTCCTTGGCTGCTGCGAATGCGTTGGCCCCTAAGATCTCGGATGGTGGTTACTCATTGACGTTGTTCTTCTACCTGGGCCTGACGAGCATCTTGAGCGGAGTCGCAATGATGATCGCTCCTGTGTTGGCACATGTGATCTTTGGTGCTGCGGCCACGGTGTGAGCACCCGGCGGGAGCCAGCGGTTAGTGGATAGCCAGTGGATACTGAATAGAACGTGGAGGGCATATGGCAGAAGAAGAGAAGGTTGAAGAGAAGGCGGCCGAAGCGCCAGTAGAAGAAGCGCCCAAACCTGAATCCGAGTTCGGCGACGACCTGATGGACCTGTTCGGTGCTGAGTCCGATGTCGTTGATGAAACCCTAGCGATGCTCACCGCCAGTCTCGACGAGATCGATATAACCGACCTCATGGAACAGGTTAGAGACATCCAGCAGATCATGGACCAGCGGCGGGGGTAGACTCCGTCTCTGATCCTGGGGCTCCTGGAGCTCCGGGCGGGAGCCGTTTCTTGAGGCTCTCCTTGGCAACGAACATGAGTAGTATCGCGGCTACCGCGTGCAGGGGGGCGACCACCCAGAACGCCATGCTCGCGTCGTAGGTCTCCGCCAGCACGCCGACCACTGGCGGCGATAGCAGCGCGCCCATCTCGCCAACTGATCGACGTAGCGCCTGAAGTTGTCCCCGGTACTCGGCGGGCACGATGTCGAACGTGTAGATCGTCATGGCGCCCATGGCTAGGCCGTTGGCCACGCCGATGACCAACCCCGCCACGATCAGCAGAGGCAGCGTATCGAAGAACGGGATCATGATGAACCCGATCAGCGATAGTAGCGCGGCAGGTACCGCTGCCCATTTCCTTCCCAGCTTGTCCGAGATGAAACCCGTCGGGATGATCATGGAGAACGTCACGATGGCGATGAACGAGAAGATGATGCCCGTTTGCGTGGGCGTCATCATCAATTCCTGCTGAGTGTAGAGCGGCAGAGCTGAGTTGGTCACCTGGCCACGAGCCATCTGGCCAAACGTTGAGATGAACAACACCGCGTAGGTCAGGCGGTAGTAGGGGTGGATGTGCTTGATGGCGCTGAGGCTCAGGAACGATCCGCGCTTGCTCGGTCGGTGGGCGTGGGTATTCTTCTGCGCCACTGAGATGACCAGCACTATCGCTGATGCGATGGCGTAGAACCAGAAGAGTGGACGGACACCGATGGCGTCGGTGAGGACTCCCCCGATGGCAGGGCCGAAGGCCATACCGGTGCTGCCGATACCCATCAGGGCGCTCATCTGACGACCGCGTTGGTCTGCCTTCACCATGTCGAAGGCGGCGATCTCGCGACCGAACATCCAGATGCTCATGCCGACGCCCCAAGCGAATTGGGTGATCAGCACGATGACGAAGTTCGGTGCCAGCGCAGCACCGATGCCACTGATGGTGGCGAGTGCTGCGCCGACCACCATGACAGGTTTCGCTCCCCAACGGTCGATCGCTCCGCCAGCGGGGATCAGGGCCAAGGTGCGCCCGAGGAGTTGCGCTGTTAGCGCTTGTATGGCGATCGCACCAGAGACGCCGAACTCTTTGCCAAGCACGGGGAGCGCGGGTATGAGCATCCCTTGGCCCAAGGACATCAAGATCGATGGGAAGTAGATGAACAGCGTCGCGTGCTTAAGCGACGTGGCTCCGAAACGCAAAGATTTCCTGGGCTTTCCGCAGAACACTGCTGCGATCGCTGGGTCTGGCCTCTAGAGCGTAGCAGATGCGAGGCCGCGGGCGTGGAGCTAGGAGGACGCCTCGATGATGCCGATCTCTTCTGCCGTGCGGATCGCCTCAGTCCGGCTGGTGGCTCCTAGCTTGGCCATTATCCGCGCTACGTGGGATTCCACTGTGCGTGGTGAGATAGCGAGATGCTCTCCGATGCCTTGGTTGCGCATACCTTCGCGGAGCAGTTCCAGCACCTCCACCTCGCGTAGCGTTAGGTCATCAGCCTGTGCGGCGCTGGTTGCTGGTACGGCGGGGATGGGTTGCTCCGACATAGCGCGCATGACTTTGCTGGCGACCTTAGGAGTGAGAACCGCGCCTCCAGCCACGATCTCGCGGATAGCCTGAACCAACTCCTCCTGGGAATTCTCCTTGGAGATGTAGCCATCTACGCCAACTCGGGCCAACGCCCGTACGTACTGGTCGTAGTCATAGGCGCTGAGGATGAGGATCTTCACGCCGGGGTGGTCCGCGCGAAGCTTCTTGGCGACCTCGATGCCTGAGTCGTTGCGGAGGCGGATGTCGAGAATCACAATGTCGGGCATCAACTGCTCAACCAGCGCGATGCCGGCCTCACGGCTGTCGGCTTCACCGACGACCACGATGTCGTCCTCGCGCTCGAGGCGATCCTTGATGCCCTGGCGCACCATGGCGTGATCGTCGATCAACGCAACACGTACGATGCTGCCTTCCGTGTGCTTTTCGGTCATCGGTTGCCTTCTATCTGCGGCAAGCCACCTGGCTCAGGCACTTGATCTGGCTGCGGAACGCCAGTAGAGAGGGGGGTGGTCTCGTGCGTGGGCACGGTCGCTTGGATGAACACACCGCGCCCTGGCCAGGAGTGTACCTGTAGGTGACCTCCCACTTGCATGACGCGCTCGCTCATTCCGATCATTCCGAGGCGTGAACTGGGTATGCGGCCACTTCCCGTGCCACCGATACCGACCCCGTTGTCTTTGATGGTCAGCGCGATTTGATCTTCGTCACACTCGATGTTGACTCGTAGTTCGGTGGCGCTTGAGTGCTTCACGGCGTTGTTGATCGCCTCCTGCGTCACGCGGAACAGCGCGAGTTCGACGGCAGAGTCGAATCGCTGATCCTCGTCCACTCCTTCGAGCGAGAGCGTGCCTTCGATTTCAGTTCCGCGCATGTTGTGTTCGAGGAGCCATTCGATAGACGACGGCAACCCGAGGTCGTCCAGGATCGAGGGGCGTAACCGCGAGCTGAGTTCCCTCAGTTCGTTCACGAGCTCCGTCGCGACCTCCCTCTGCCCCTCGGGATCCGATACGCGACCGATGGCGAGTGCCACTGCCTTCTGGAGTGGGCCATCGTGCAGGTCGACTGCCATGCGCTGGCGAGAGTACTCGTCCATGTCAACGAGCCGACGCGCGAGGTGGCGCATCGTCTGGGACATCTCATGGCGCTCGATCGCAGCCGCCATGAACGGCGCGGCGTTCATCACGAGCATGACCTCTTCTTGGATGAACAATTCCCCGCCGTTCTTGGGGCCGAGGAACAGGGTGCCCACGTGCTGCTGGGCCGCCCACAACTGCATCCTGAGGATCTGCTCGCCCTCGAATGGAATCACGGTAGGGCGGTCGTTTTGCTCATCCGTAGGGATGGCGATGCGCCGTTCACGGAGCGCTTCCAGCACGCGCTCGGTTCCCGATCCCACGGATGCAACCACCTCAGTTTGACCCTCTTCGCTGTCGTGCTTAAACAGGATCGCTGATTCAAGATCCAGGTGTTCAGCGAGCACTCGACTCAGCGTTTCGGGGAGCTCACTGTCCGGGTCGGCGCTCGCGAGGTCGCGTTGCAAGCCTTGCACGAACTCGGGGTAGCTCGGCGTCATGCCGTACATCGCACGGTCGACAACCCACCGCACGCTGCGCCTTAGCGGGGCGTACGCCGAGATGCCGATGAACGCCACGATTGAAACGGCGATGACATCACCCGTAGAGCCACCACCGCTGTTGAGCAGTCGCTGACTCAACGCGATGCCGCCGACCACGATGGTGAGCACCATGGCGCTCACCAGACCATAAACCAGGCTGCGGTGGATCAGCCTGCGGATGCCCCACAACTGGTCGTGGAGGATCGAGTAGGCGAACGCGGATGGGATAAGGATCACTGGCAGTACGGTTAGGTGGGGTGCGAGCGGATCATTACCCAGCGCCAGCGGTACCAACGTCGCTAGGGGGAAGGGGGTGGCGCCAAGCAGCATGCCCAGGAGCGGTACACGTAGGCGATCCTCCTCGCTGCCGCCGGGTGCCTTGACCACAGCGACCAGGAGCACGTACACGCTTGCCAGCAGTGAGCTTGCGAGGGTGGTTGCCACAAGAGGCAGCAGGAATTCATATATATCTGAGGATATGAATACGGCTACCGGATACCCAAGAAGATTGACGATGGTGAGCGATCCGAGGGCCCATCGGAGGTAGATCGTGGCCTTGCGATGTGGGGAGTGTTCCCCAGCCATATGGAAGACGAAGTCGAAGAACGTGAAACCGAGGATCGCGAGAGCTGCGAATTGGATCGCGAGCGCCCATTCGAGCTGGGGCCCTGCTGCCGCCGGGGCGATAGCGAGGGCGATCGACGCTGTCGTTGCCATCCGCCCCAAACCCGCAGCGGACGTGAGATCGGGGCGCGTATACCAGACGAGTGTGCCCAGTATCGCGAAGAAGCCTGCGACCATCCACATGGAGAATTTAAGAGCGGACTCACCAATGACAGGCTTGACTACTTCAACGGCGATCTCTGCGCCGCCTTGCCGGAAACGAGGATCGACCGGGCGTCGCGCCAGTAAGTAGACGGGGGAGCAGTGGCCGTTAGCGTGCCATCGACGGAGATGACGAGGTCTCCAACGCGTACTCCTTCAGTCCACGCGTTGCTGGCGGGGTAGACCGACGTGATGCACCAGCCTGCGCCGCACTGTGTCCCCGTGACGCCCAGCGTTCCTTCCTGGCGTACGCCAAAGAAAGCAAGGGTGGCGACAATGATGAACGCGACAACAGGAATGGCGCCCGGGTAGAGTGCCTTACGTGGGGATCGCTCCAGATGGTTCTGGCTGGGCGATCGGTTGAGGGTTGTTACCTTCACCTTGCTCCGCCCCGAGCAAGGCTAGCAATGCTCGTGCTCCACCATGCTCGTTTTGAATCCTGTTCGCGATCCCGATGGCCCGGTTCCGTTGCATCTCCGCTGCGAGTTGCGTGAAGAGCGTCGTACCGGTTTCGCGTAGGTCATCGGCATCGGGATTCGCGGGTGCGCGACGCGATGCGATTATACGCTTGCCACCCTTACGCTTACCCCTAGTGCCAGCCCCCAATTCCGACGTCGTCTTGTAGAAATAGACCGACGGCACAGTGGGCCGGGCCAACGCAATGTCAGAGGCGCGCGCAGGGTTGGACGCCGCGTCGGTGAGGTCGTCCACGAGTTGCACGTATGTAACGTAGTGGAAATAACACGCGCGGAGAGATGTTGCTGCTGCGCTGTCCACGCCCGCTGCGAGGCCGGCACCTATGATTGCCGCGAGCTCCCCTAGCGAACCAGCTTTCATCTCCGTGATCGCCATTGCGTCGTCGATATCAAGCCGGGCGATGGCGTCGGGTGAGCCTGTGAAACTCAGTTCGCGCATCTGTCCATCGCACGAGGCGAGTAGGGCACGGTGTGCGGCAGCCGTGAGCTGCAAGCGTTCGGTCGGTGGGAGCGCACTCGCCGCTTCATCCAACATTGAGTTGGCAATCAACAGAACCACAGTCCCGAGGCCGGTTTCGTGGCCGATCGTGGAACCTTTGACTACCTCATCATCCATGACATCGTCCAGGAGAAATCCGGCTGCCATGTAGAGTTCGGTGATCGCGGCGGCTTGAATCCGTAGCGCCGCGCAAGCTTCTGGGTCAGCGTCTCGTTGGGTGCTGGCGGCAATATCGAAAGCCGCGGCCGACAGAGTGCCGGCTCGCATACGTGCGTGACGATGCAGTGGGAACGCCTCGCGTTGGAGCGCTTGCAGCACAGCAAGACGTTGCTCCTTTGAGACGGCCCACAAGAGAATGGCGCGCTTTATGCCAAAAGCAACGTCACTACGCACGAGCTAGCACCCTGTCGATCATCTTGCGACGCCTAGCCTAGAGCCAGGCGTTGGTGGCGCGCTGGACCTTCAGCTCGGAGTCCATCTCAATCGCACGTCCCGTGAGCGTGCGTGCGGCTTCCCGGGCTTCGATCTCCATGAACACGTCGCTGAGGGCCACCGGGCCTTCGTTGACGATGCGGGCCTTCAACTCTTTGTCGGCAAGCCCTGCTCTCACTGCCTGTTCGATGTCACTGATTCGCATGTTTCCCCCTCTTGTCCTGAGCGTTGCCACGCCCGGAGCTTTGTTATAAGCGCGCCGATAGTAATAGTGATTTGAATAGTCAACATCCGTACAAGGAAGGACTTCTTGTAGGTGGAAACACCTAGACATACCGTGATTGTGTACGGATAATTGATGAAATGCGTTACTAATTAGCGAATTATCGTTAGTGATAACTCGCACGGTGACGCTCGACGCGGACGACGTGCCGCATCGGGAATTGCGCTCCCCGATCGCGCCAATGCGTTGCATGGTGGCGGGTGCGCCAGTGGTAACTGGGCGTATCATGTGAGCCTCCCCCTTTTGCTCAGTCCCCTCCGCATGGCGACTGAGCGTTGGTGCCCGGGCGTATAGCTCAGCGGTTAGAGCGCCTGTCTTACACACAGGAGGTCACAGGTTCGAACCCTGTTTCGCCCACCACCCCCGCGCCAACGGAGGATCGACGATTTCCCTCTTGTGTAACCGCTAAACCCGGACTTCTCCCTCTCCCGCTGATCTCCTGATCGGCCGTCTATTTTGACGACCTCCGAACCCGCCCTGCAGGTTTTTGCTTGGCTGCTGCTAGCGCTGTGCTGGAAGCTGCTAATACCTGCTTATTGCACCACGTTTATGCTGCAATTAATACCCGTTACTCCGGGTCACTTATCTGCGCTAAAACTATGCTTATTCGTGCGCAAATTAGGACTACATAAAGTCATGTATGAAGTGCGCGAATACTAGTTCTAATAGTCACCCAAGTCAACAATAAAACGCAAAATTCATGAATATTAGATAGTTAGTTGGGTTACTTGATTGAGTATTTTATGCAGACCAGGAACCGCGAACGAATGTTGCGCATCGTGGGCAGGTGAAGCGGAGCGCAGACAGTCCCTGGTTGTTACTCTCGAAATGTGTACGTAGAATCCAGCTTGCAGGTCGTGACGAGAGCGTGATAGCGAGGAGGAGGCGACGTGAACTCAACGTGGTATGACGTGTTTGAGACGAGTTGGGGGTGGGTGAGCGCTGTGGGGTCCAACAAGGGACTTCGTTACTGCTCGCTGCCTGAGGAGACGCCAGATCGCGCCGTGGCATTCTTGGCGGACACCGTGAAGGGTGGCTTGCCTGAGCAGCGCGAGGGCGCGTTCGAGGAGTTTCGGGTGCAGATCGAGGAATACTTCTCGGGCGAGCGCACTGAGTGGAATCTGTCGCTGGACCTCGAGGACTCGACGCCGTTCTTCAGACGTGCGTGGGACGCATGCCAGTCGATCCCGCGCGGGGAGACGCGCACGTACCGCTGGTTGGCGGAGCAGGCGGGGAACGTCGCAGCGTCCCGAGGCGCGGGCCAGGCGATGGCGCGCAATCGAATCCCCATCGTGATTCCGTGCCACCGTGTCATCGGTAGCGACGGAGGACTACATGGGTTCGCAGGGCCTGGCCTACCGCTGAAGGCTCGTCTGCTACAGCACGAGCACGCCCTGAACACCCAGGGATCGCTGCCGGTCAACTAGCGTCGGTGTTCCGACTAGCTGACGGCGACCGGTGCGCCGTCAGCTATGGTGATAGCGTCAGGCCGCTCCAGCAGATCATGGATGCGCGTCTCGAGCGCGGGACAGAAGCCTGTCGTGATGATCGGCATCTCAAGACGCCAGTTGCGCCCCTCGCTGGTGATGAGCAAGTCAACCGCGTCGGTGCCTGGGTAGTCCAGCAAAGTCTGTAACACCTCACGCAGCAGCATCTGATCCTCGTCCGGCCGATCCGTCTCAGTCATGTTGATGAGCAACTTTCGCCGCAGGGGCTGCGTGGGCATGCCCGAATTGGCGTAGCCATTCGAGCTAGCTGGAGCCGATGGCGGGCCAACATACGCTTGCCCAGCGCTGATAGGGCTTGGGCCATTAGGAGCGGGGGACGGCTTCAGCGCGGCGGGAGCGGGCTCCGGTGCGGGGGATGGCTGCGTAGGCATAGCCATAGACGCCACAGGTTCCAAACGCTGCTCTGCGATCTGCTCTCGCATTGGCTCGGGCTGCTGATCTGCGCGAGGCTGCTCTGAAGGCGCCTCCGCTAGCGCAGGTGGGGCGGTGGGGGGTACCCACTGCTCCATCCGTGGTTCGTGCACAGGGAATTGCGCAGGCAGTTCGTCCGCGCCCTCCGGTAGCTCGTAGGCGATGGCCTCGTCGCAGTGGACGGAGCGCTCGTCGTTCCTGAAGCGCACGGGGCCCTTCATCTGGACCAAACTGCTGTCGACCCAGAGTGAGGACGTCTGTTCGTAGGTCTTGCTCCAGACGGCGACATCCACGGTGGAGCCGTCGAATATCTCCAGGGTCACGAAAGCGATGCGGCGCTGGTTCTTATCCGTCTGCTGACGGACGCCGGTGACCATGCCGACCAGCATCACCTTCTCGTTCTCAGGGATCTCGTTGAGCTGCTCGCGCGAAAGGATCGCACCATCTGGCGCGTGACGAGGGTCGAGCACGCGCGTCGTGAGGGAGACGCCGAGCAAGTCTCGCTCCCACAATGCGACTTCGCGGGCGCCCAACTCAGGGGCGTCCACCAACTCGATGTCCGCGAGAGGAGTCGGGACAGATGCCCCGAACAGATCGAACATCGTCGACTGTCCAGAATCTTTCAGTCGCGCTTCGCTCTGGAGCAGGTGAGTGATTGAATCCACGCTGGCTAGCAGGCTCGCGCGGTTCCCGAACATGTCCAGCGCGCCGACTTTGGCCAGCGCTTCGATGACCCTGCGGTTCGCGGCGTCGGAACCGGCGCGCCTCCCAAAGTCTTCGAGAGTTTTGAATGGGCCTACGTCCATGCGCTCGGTGACTAACCCTTGGACTGCTTGATCGCCGACTCCCTTGATGTTGCCGAGGCCGAATCTGACAGCGCGCTTATCATCAGGCGACGTATCTACAGAGAATCGAACCTCACTGTGATTCACGCTGGGTGGGAGGATCGGGATGTCCAGCCGTGCGCACTCCGCGATCGTTGCGGCCATCTTCTCCGCGTTACCCTCATATGCGTTGAGCACGCAGGTCATGTACTCGACTGGATAGTTGGCCTTGAAGTAGGCGGTCCAGTAGGCGACCACCGCGTAGCAAACGCTGTGGGCTTTGTTGAACGCGTACCCCGCGAACGGCTCGATGAGGTCGAACACCTGACCGGCGATGACGTTGTCGTAGCCGAGTTCCTGCGCGCCGGCGAGGAATTTCGCTCGCTCCTGCGCCATCAGGTTAGCGTCTTTCTTACCCATGGCTTTACGAACGATGTCCGCGCTCCCCAGGGTGTAGCCCGCGAACTTGCGCAGGATGTGCAGTACTTGGTCCTGGTAAACGATGACTCCGTACGTCTCTTCCAGTATCTCTTCCAGGGCGGGGTGGGGGTACTCGATGGGCACCTTGCCGAACTTGGAATCGATGAACCTACCGATGTGTTCCATCGGGCCAGGTCGGTAGAGAGCCACCATGGCGGCGAGTTCTGCAAGGCTCCCTGGCTTGAGTTCCTTGATGTGCCGCCGCATGCCAGCGCTCTCGAGTTGGAAAACGGAGGCTGTTTCAGCGGACGCCAGTAGATCGTACGTGGCTTGGTCGTCGAACTTGATGTCGGACAATCTGAATTCGATGCCCTGGTGCTTCTTGATGAGTTTCAGGGCGTTGGACAGGATGGAGTAGTTGATGAGCCCCAAGAAGTCCATCTTCAGCAGACCAAGCTTGGCGACCGGGCCCATGGGGTACTGGGTCATGGCCACGCCTGACTCGTCACCCTTGGTCGGGCGCTGGAGTGGCACGTGGTCTACCAGCGGTTCCTGCGAGATCACGACCGCCGCCGCGTGCGTGCTGGAGTGACGCACGACACCTTCGAGACCACGTGCGGTGTCGAATAGCCGCCGCAATCCGGCATCGGCGTTGACGGCAGCCTGGAGTTCGGGGGTCTCGTCCCACGCATCCTGGAGCGTGATGCCGAGCTTCGTGGGAATCAGCCGTGCGAGACGATCGGCGTCCGCGAGCGGGATGCCGAGGGCGCGACCGGAGTCGCGAATCGAAGCTTTCGCTCCCATGGTTCCGAACGAGATGATCTGCGCGACGTGGCCTGGGCCGTACTTCTTGGTGACGTACTTGATGGCCTCTTCACGCCGGTCATCCTGGAAGTCCATGTCGATGTCCGGCATCTCTTTGCGCTCGATGTTCAGGAAACGCTCGAACACCAGCCGGAACTCCATGGGGTCGATCTCTGTGATGCCTAAACAGTAGAGGGCCAGCGACGATGCCGCGCTCCCCCTGACGCCAAAGACGATGTCGTTCTTGCGGGCGAAGTCGGCGATATCCCAGACGACCAAGAAGTAGTTGGG
>ERZ890510.149-NODE-149-length-58752-cov-18.829770_pt1 | contig 58752 bp, 57 predicted proteins | sample MGYA00521265_ERZ890510 | MGnify/ENA primary metagenome ERZ890510 (study PRJEB32303, sample SAMEA104408624) | aquatic metagenome | biome: Brackish water; feature: Chemocline; material: water | place: Baltic Sea | collected 2014-10-26T21:54:00 | depth 110 m ... | reverse complement strand
AACGCGATTGACGTAACGAACTAGATTCCTCGGACTCGGTTCTGTCAGAACTCAGTGTCGGGGCAGAATAGCATCGTTCCTCATTCGCAGAGGAGTCCTGTTCAAGAGGAGGAAGCTGTCTTTCCGCTTCCACGAGAAAACATCGGGATTTACCGGGTCGCCTTGTTTGACTCGGAACAACGGCTCAGAATTTTCATGGAGAAAAAAAGTCAGTCCAATCAAGACTCGGAGAGTCCGATGTCTCTAGGGTCGCCATCTTCCTCTCGCTCGTTCTAGAGGAAGCTCCCTGCAGCCGTGCGATGTGTGGCAGTCGGCGGACCTGGCTCAAATCACTTCACTGAGAGCACCTAAACGTCTGAACTCTGCCGGGATGACGCACTCCAACCCTTTAATTGTTCGGTCGTGAGTGTGGGCAGCTCAGCATTCGCCAGGAGTCTCGATCATTCGACAGATGCCGACGTGGCGGCGTAGCCAGCGTCTCGTGCTGCTACGAATGCGTTGAGGTAGCCTGTACTCGCTGATGAACGCTGCTCGTCTGAGAGCGAGCGTGGCGGCGGTTGGGTTTTGTTGGCCGTCATCCAAAACGGGTAGTTCGTTCGTGGAAGTTGGTATGGAACCTCTTATTGGCACCTGTCGAAAATCATGGTTTCACAATCCGACCTGACCGTTGATACCACTATGTTTCCGTCCGTTTGTTGTCAGAATTGTTGTCAAAACAAAAAACGGCTAGCCCCAAATTACTGAAGCTGACCGATTCTAAGTTTGCAAATGTGGTGCCGAGGGGCGGACTCGAACCGCCGACACATGGATTTTCAATCCATTGCTCTACCAACTGAGCTACCTCGGCATTGGCATCCACTTACTGTGCTATCAAGACCTGTTCGGTCGACTGCACAGCAATCAATCGTAGCCGCGGCGTGGTTTGTAGGCAATAGAACTTACGACGAGCCTGAGGCAGTTCGGGTGATTCCTCGCTATGTTTGCTTCAATTTGAACGTCGTTGGCGGTGCTCGCTGCTATAATTTCGCCTGCTTACCGCACGTATGTTTGTTGACTGTAACCGGTGCGGGTGTAGTTTGAACTCCAGCGGTTTCTAATCTGTTTTGTTCGTAGAGGATACTAATGGCGACTCTGATCATCGCTTCAATCTCGGATCGTTCGGGAAAAACGGCTATCGCAGCTGCGCTCGCTTCAAAACTGAGCAGTGACGATTCTCCTGTGGCTGTTGGTAAAGCGCTGGGGAATAACTCGACGAGCGATAACGACGCTGCGGTTTTCGCAAGTCTGTTGCCTGATAACCCGGCTGTAAGCGGTGCTACGGCCGATATTGCGTCGGCTATTTCAGCAAACGCTGGATCGAGCAAGATTGCGATTGTCGAGGGATCGTCAAACGCCCAGTCGAATGTAGATATGGCGAACTCTACCGATGGTCTGGTGTTATTGATTGCTCGGTTTGGCGAGGATATCGCTGGTGCTGCCAAGGCGTATGGTTCACGACTCGCTGGTGTGATCATCAACGGAGTGCCTAAGTATCGTGCGGGTGAAGTTTCAGGCGCTCTCGCTCATGAAATGGAAGCTGCCGGAACGAAGTTGCTTGGAGCAATTCCCGATGATCGACGAATGCTCGCTCCGAAGCTCGGCCAAGTTGCTGAGTTCTTAGGCGGGCAGTTCTTGACCGGCGAAGACGAATCAGATCGACTTCTCGATAATTTCCTGATCGGTGGTCTGGTTCTCGATTGGGGCCCGTTCTACTTCTCGAGTCGTACCAATACTGGTGTGATCGTGCGTGGCGATCGTCCTGACGTTCAGCTTGCTGCGATTCAGACTGATACAACTAAGGCACTAATCCTCACGAAGGGTGTGCGACCGGTCGAGTATGTGATGTACGAAGCTGCTCAACGCAGCATTCCACTGGTGGTAGTTCCAGGCAACACGCACGACGTTGCCGAGCAGATCGAGGGCTTGCAGCCGGAAGTTGGGTTCGATCACTCTTCTAAATTGGATCGGATGATCGATCTGATTGATGAGAATGTCGACGTTTCGGTACTCGAAGATCAGCTCGCTCAACCTGCCACTCGCTAGAACTAGCGTGTTCGCGCCATTTAGATTCAATCCGGCTGATCCATAGTTAGTTTTCAAGCTAGAACTAGCGCATGGGTTTCATTGCGCAGCCACTCAGTAATAGACTTATTTCGTGCCATCAGGAATTATCATGAGCTTACTCGACACAATCGCTCCGCCAAGCGGATCAGACCGGCGCAGATTTGGCCTTGTATTTTTCGCTAAGACTACGTTCTACATTGGCGTCGTCGCTGCCGGAATTTTTGTTTTTACCTCATATCTGTTGTTCGACAACGATCGAGAGCTTGAGGTTATTCCGGCTACGCGGGTCGAGTCGGAGATATTTAATCCGGTTCAGGAATTCTTGATGTCGTCCGAAGTTCAATCGCTTAATGATCGTTCGGTCATGGTGAATTGCTGGAGCGAGTTTGAAGACCTTGAATTCAAGATCGAATATCTCGATCAGGGTTCGTGGCGAGCAAATGTGTACTACAACTTTGTTCGGTATCACTGGCGAGTCGACGATCTGACGTTGGAAGTTACACGCGACCCGTGGGTGCGAACTACTTATCCAACCATTAAGTGCTAACCGTTGTCGGCGAAAAGATAGGTTATTTCTGGTGGTCGATATCGTTTGAGTATTTTGAGCACGGTTCCTGGTGTTGCATCTCTAAAGCGACAGCGTTGGACGAAATCTCTCATTGCCTTGACTACGGTTTATATTTCCGTGACGATCGGGATGATTGCTATCGCAATTTACTTCTCTCCAGCGAGGTTCGATGGGGAGCTCGACGTTATTCCTGCTACCCGAATTGAAGCACAAGTAATTGTTGAGGTTCAGGAATATCTGAAAACGGCGACCCATCATGGTTTTGCCGATCTCGATGATGAGGCGAGTATTTGCTGGGAAGTGTTCGAGAACGAACGGTTTGTTGCGGAATATTTGAACCGCGGTGAGTGGCGAATTCACGCTTGGTACGAACGCCTTCGATACTTTTGGCGAGTTGATGATGTGACTTTGGAAGTTAAGCGCGATCTCTGGTTGATTGACTACCTCGACACAGTTCCGCTCTCAATTTCCTGCTGATATTTCCGCTACTTGGTCGTGATGGCAGCTTTTGCCACCTGAACTGGTGAAAATGGGGCTGGTCTCGGGTGAATCGTTACCAAATTAGTGCCAATCTGGTGAGCAATTTTCCGGGCGGCGGCTAACATTGCTGGATGTCTTCGATTTCATCCACAGAGAACCTACTTGCCGACCTTTCCGAGCGACAGCGCGAGGCTGTCACACACACGGACGGTCCACTACTTATCGTCGCCGGTCCTGGTTCGGGTAAAACCCGAGTTATGGCTCACCGTGTCGCCTACTTAATTGCCGAAAAAGGCATTCTTCCTTGGAAGATTCTTGCGGTAACTTTCACCAATAAAGCGGCTCGTGAGCTTAGAGAGCGTTGCGAGCGTTTGGTTGGTGTTGGATCGAACGAGCTTCAAGTTCGAACGTTTCATGGATTCTGCTCGCGAGTGCTGCGTACTGACGGTGACAAAGTTGGTCTGAAACCCGAGTTCACGATTTACGACGCCGATGATCAGGCGCGAGTCGCCCGCAAGATTCTCGATGACTTCGATGTCGATCCGAAGCAGTTCCCCCCCCGGGCGCTTTTGAGCGTTATTTCCGACGCTAAAAACAACATGCGAAGCCCTGCGCAGCTTTCGCGCCGGACCGAGACGTATCGAGACGAGGTTGCTGTCCGAGTATATGAAGCCTATGAAGGCGCATTGCAGCGTGCGAATGCTGTCGATTTCGACGACTTGCTGTTGAAGACTTTCCAGCTTCTTGAGGGGCATCCTGAGATGCTTGAGAAGTACCAGGAGCGATTCGAGCATCTATTAGTCGACGAGTTTCAGGACACGAACGCACTTCAGTTTCAGGTTGCGCGACTTTTGGCAATGAAAAGTCAGAATATTTGTGTAGTTGGCGATCCTGACCAGTCGATCTACTCATGGCGTCATGCTGATCCTACGAACCTGACCGATTTTCAGAGCACATTCAAAAACACCAAGATTGTGACACTCGACCAGAGTTACCGTTCTACCCAGATCATCCTTGAAGCTGCCGATGCGGTTATCGGGAACAACGACGGTCGTATGGAAAAGACTCTCTGGACAGAGAACAGCCGTGGCACACGCATTACTGTTGCCGAGGCGTACAACGAAGAGGAAGAGGCTAGTCTCGTTCTGAAAGCCGCTACGGATTTAAAGAACAAAGATGGCATCGGCCGGAACGAAGTGGCGATTATGTATCGCGTGAACGCTCAGTCACGAGCGTTTGAAGTGGCATGCAACCGAGAGGGAATTCCTTATCGATTGGTCGGTGGTGTGAAGTTCTACGATCGAAAAGAAGTCAAAGATATTTTGTCGTTCTTACGAGTCGTATCTAACCCCGCCGACGATGCCGCGTTGGATCGAATAATCAACGTTCCTGCTCGGGGTATTTCTGCCCGGTCAGTTGCCGAACTGCGTAGGGTTGCGATAGCGAACAACGTACCTGCTTTAGATGTGATTCTCGATATTACTCGTGTTCAATCGGGCGATGAAGATCCGCCTGCTTACTACGCTGAGTTGAACACTCGGGCTGTCAATTCAGTGGCGACGTTTGGTGACTTGGTCGCTCGATTCATCGAGCAGTCATTGGCGTTAGATACGAATGAGCTTATTGACCTTATCGTTGAGCGAAGCGGATACGGAGCCATGCTTCGTGAGGATAAAGAACGCGGCGAAGAACGCATGGAAAACCTTCAAGAATTGAAGGCGTCGGCAGAGCAGTTCGCCGGTTCGGAAGAACGCGGGCAGCTAACCGAATTTTTGGAGAACGTGGCACTTGTTTCGGATGTTGATGGGTTGCAAGGTGGAGATGATTCCGACCCCGATGAAGAGGCGATAACTCTCATCACTCTTCACCAAGCAAAAGGGCTTGAGTACGACGCTGTGTTCTTGGTAGGACTCGAAGAAGGGATGTTGCCACACTCCCGAAGCGTGGACGATCCGACACAGCTTCAAGAAGAACGTCGGCTGCTTTATGTAGGTATGACACGTGCGCGCAAACGGCTTTACATGTTCAGGGCTTTTCAACGTCGGTTCCGAGGCCAGTCTGGTTCGCAGATGGCTTCTCGATTCCTACTTGAAATCCCAGATACTTTGGTGACGACCCGAGATATTCGAGGTCACGACCGGGTTGCTGATCGCATGCCAGATCCGATGTGGACCAAGCGAATGGCGTCAACACCCGGACCTCGGCCTGCTTCTAAATCGAACGAAGGCTACACTGCTGGCGAAAAGGTTCGTCATAAAGCGTTTGGTGAGGGAGTTGTTGTCAGTTCATCGGGCGTTGGCTCCGATACTCAGGTGACGGTTGCTTTCTCGGGGCAGGGCATAAAGAGGCTTATGCTCTCTTTTGCACCGCTTGAGAAAGTTGTAGAGGAAGAGTCGAAGCAGCAGTTTGATCCTGACGAAGATAATTTCGAAACGCAGGATCCAGAACTTTTCGCACCGTAATCGACGGTCGATTTTAGGGACCGCGGCGGTTGTACGTATCGAATTCAGGGGAGCTACCGAATGGCACCAAAAGTAGTTGCGTTAAACATGAGTCCGGCATACACAATGTCGAAGCCAACGGCCGATTAGATAACGCTTGTTACTGGGCTTGGTGTTCAGGGTGATGCGCATAACGTGTTGACCGTGAAACACCGAAGCCGGATCGCCAAAGATCCGACACAGCCTAATCTTCGACAGGTTCATTTAATTCACTCAGAACTGTCCGATCAATTACGTTCAAAAGGCTTTGATGTCCGCGCCGGGATGATGGGTGAGAACGTTTCGACCGTCGACATCGATTTACTGTCGCTTCCAAAAGGCACATTACTCAAGATCGGTGCGGACGCAGTAGTCGAGATCACCGGATTGAGAAATCCTTGTGCACAACTGGACGGACTCATTCCTGGGTTGATGAAGGCTGTGCTTGATCGTGATGCGAATGGCGAATTGATCCGAAAAGCTGGCGTGATGAGTGCTGTTATCAGCGGCGGTGATTTCGGCTAAGTGATCGGATCGCCGTTGAGCTTCCCGAAGGCGAACATCTGCCGCTTCAACCGGGATAGAGATTTTTCAATGCTTGTATCCGGACTTGAAATAGCAGCCTTACTTTTCGATTTGGACAACACGCTCGTCGATCGTGACGACGCGATTCGAAAGCTCGGTCGACAGATGTACACGGGTATTGGAGTCTCTGATTCGTCTATCTCAGAGGAAGGGTTCGTCGACGAATTCTTTCGCATTGACGCTGCTGGGTCGATTCCGGACAAACGAGCGCAAATGACAACGGTCGCTAGCGAGCTATCGACACTTTTAACCGATGCAGATCAACTGCTCGATTGGAGGAATCGAGAGTATCCGACGGCGTTGGTATGGGATCAGTCGACTCGATTAACTCTCGATCTGTTGAATAAAATCGGTGTTCCTTGGGGAATCGTGACCAACGGAAGTCCGATTCAACAGACGGTAATGGAAAACCTCGGAATGTATCGGGAAGCTTCGGCGGTCGTCGTTTCATCTTTAGTCGAGCTACGAAAGCCTGACAAGCGGATATTTGAACTCGCAATGTCGTTGGTCGCTGGCGAGCTTTCCGCCGACAAATTTCTTTTCGTAGGCGACAACCCGACTGCCGATATTGTGGGCGCTTCGGAGGCTGGCAATAAGACTGCTTGGTTATCTAGGTGCAGGGAATGGGCGGTCGGCAACTGCAATCCTGACGTCGTTATTGAATCGGTCGGCGAGCTGGCTGGGGTGATCTCGGCGTAGTCGTGTTTTGCCGCTTAACTGCGGCGAGTAGTCACGAGCTAGTGTCGAATACGATCATTACTTGGCGCTAAATCTGTGTGACAGCTAATATAATCGGTTGCCATGAAAATGCGTCGATGGGATCGAATATATTTCTTTGTGTTCTCGGCAACCTCGTTTGCCGCGTTGAGCTTCGCAGCATTGTTCGTTGTGCCGTTGGTAGAGATAAACGATTCGGAAACCGGCGAAATAGTTCGAACGACGTTGGCGGCTAACGGTCAGTTCCAATTGATATTAGTCAGCACATTGCCCGTATTTCTCGCGGGGAGCGCGTTGTGGGTTGTGCCCAAAGATGGCATTCCCGACAGAGCGGCGAAGATCAATCTATGGGTCGCAACATTCTTGATATACGTATTCGTTGTTCTGTTCATTCTCGTTAACGGCATCTTGTTCTTCCCTACTGCCATATTGATGACAGCGGCAGCGGTAGGTTCACAGGTGCGTCGACGCAAACGGACTGTATTTGCAGAATCGGTAGCTGAGTCGAAATCAGGTTTGGGCGGCGGCAAACGTCGGCGCAAAAAGGGTTAGACTGGCGCTAATTTCAGTAAGCAGCGGCCAGATGCTCACGAGTGGTCGATGCATGCCTAACTTCTAGGAGCGGTGGAGACCGATATGACGACATCAGTATCGCCTGATGACACGGTTATTTCTGAGGAACTTCGATCTTTTATTGATCTGGAGTCGAACGCTGTCACCTACGAAATCGAACGCCACGCGGTCGAGCGATTCGCTTGCGCTATTGGCGATACGAATCCGTTCTATACGAACAAAAAATTCGCTGAGTCAAGTTCCTACGGCGGTTTGATCGCACCCCCGACTTTCTTTAGGTCGTTATTGCCAGGCGACTACCCGCTGCCTTATCCCGAGCCGTTCGCACATATTCTCGATGGTGGCAGCAAGTATCGATACAACGAGCCAGTTCGAGTTGGCGATCAGATAACGGTAGTACGTAAGATCACCGATCTATTCGAGAAAGACGGTCGAATGGGCACGATGCTGTTCAAGATTTCCGAGATCAGCTACACGAATCAAGAAGGACGATTGGTCGCAACTCAGACCACGACGACGATCACCTACGGTACTGGCGCAAAAGACTCGGGCGTTGGCAATCACTAAATTTCAAACACCGATGTTCGAAGATGTGAACGTTGGGGATTATCTTCCTGAACTGGTGAAGTACCCGGACAATCGACAGCTGGTGATGTACGCAGGAGCTTCGCAAGATTTCGTTGCCATCCACTACGATTTGAACGTTGCAAAAGAAGCCGGGCATCCCAATGTGATTATTCACGGGGCGCTTAAGAGCGCTTGGCTCGGTGAGCTAGTTACTGGATGGATCGGACCAGAGGGTCGATTATTGGAACTCGACGTGTCGTACCGTGCAATCGATTTTCCAGGCGACACGGCCACGTGCGTCGGAAAGGTCATTGACGCTCGAATCGAAGACGGTGTTGGTCTAGTCGAGATCGAAATTGGACTTCGCAATCCAGAAGGTGCGATTAGCACTCCAGGTCGTGCGCTAGCCTCACTACCGACTCGTTCTGCGACATAGCGGATTAATCTGACTCCGCATTTTCAAAATAAAAACAAACCTCAGCTAATAGGACTTTGAACATATGAGTGGTGCGCTTGAAGGCAAAGTAGCAATCGTTACCGGGGCTGGTCGTGGAATCGGACGCGGCATCGCTGAAGAACTCGCAGAGAACGGCGCGAAGGTTGTGGTCAATGACGCTGGTCTTTCACTTTCGGGTGAATCAGAGGGTTTGAGTCCTGCTGACGAAGTGGTCGCTGCAATCAAAGCCGCTGGAGGCGAGGCCGTTGCTATCGCTGAGTCGGTTTCGACTTTCGATGGTGGAGAACGCATAGTTCAGGCCGCTCTCGATTCGTTCGGGCATTTGGATATTGTCGTTACAGCCGCCGGAATTCTTCGAGACCGAATGATCTACAACATGTCGGAAGAAGAGTGGGACTCCGTTTACGACGTTCACCTCAAAGGCACGTTCAACATTGTGCGACACGCCGCACCGCTGTTCCGGAAACAGCGTGGTGGGCGAGTCATCACATTTACTTCAGAGTCGGGACTGGTCGGGTTCCCCGGTCAGGCGAACTACGGCGCAGCTAAATCGGGCATTCACGGGTTTACTAAAGTTGTCGCAAAGGATCTCGGTAAGTACGGAGTGACCGCCAACTCGATCGCCCCTCGGGCGGAGACTCGCATGGTCGAGTCGATTCCACAGGCGACGCGAGAAAAGCTTGCAGCCAACGGGCTATTCCCAGGCAAGGGCGAAGCATCATGGGAGCCTGAAGACGTGGCGCCGTTCGTTGCATTTTTGGCTTCCGATTATTCAGCGCCGGTGAATGGACAGACGTTCCTCGTTTACGGCGGAAACGTTGTGCACATGACGCTTCCTCGGCGGGTGAAGACGATTTACAACTCTGCACCGCCCGCTACTTGGGAGCCTGAGCAGTTGGACGCACAGGTGGGTCCGATCTTACTGGGTCACCCGCCGGTTGAGGGTCCTATCGTAGGCAAACGACTCGAAGGCAAGGTTGCCGTCGTAACGGGCGCTGGACGCGGCATAGGGCGTGGCGTTGCGAAGCTACTGGCGTCGCAAGGGGCTGCTGTGGTCGTCGCCGACGTTGGAGCTTCGTTGGACGGTGATGGCGAAGACACGACACCGGCCGCAAAGGTTGTCGAGGAAATATCGGAACTTGGCGGGCGTGCCGTCGCTTCGTATCACTCGGTGGCAACGATGGAGGGTGGCGCAAACATCGTCAAGACGGCGATGGAGCAGTTCGGTCGGCTCGATATTGTCGTGACTGCAGCAGGAATTTTGCGAGATCGCATGTTGTTCAACATGAGCGAGCAGGAGTGGGACGACGTAATGGGTGTGCACCTCAAAGGCACGTTCTCGGTCGTTCAGCCCGCATCGAAGATTTTCAAAGAGCAGGGCAGCGGTCGAATCATAACGTTTAGTTCGGTCTCTGGTTTGTATGGCTACGGAGGCCAGGCGAACTACGGCGCGGCGAAGGACGCTATCGCTGGGTTTACTCGGGTGATCGCCAAGGATTTGGCGCGGCACGGTGTGACGGCGAACGCTATATCGCCTGGCGCACAAACTCGAATGACTGATTCGATTCCTGACTCGACCAAAGACATGCGCAAGGGCGAGTTCCTACCTGCGCCAGAAGGCACGCTGACGTCTGAACCAGAGCAAGTAGCACCGATGATTGCGTGGCTCGCATCAGATCAGGCAGCAGGCGTGACGGGGCGGATTTTCCACACTGTTGGAAATCGTGTCAGTTTGATGAATTCGCCAGAGCAGGGCAGGTCGATCCACAAGGCAGGTCGCTGGACGGTCGAAGAGCTTGCGGGCGTGTTCCCTGAGACGATTGGCATGGATCTAGTGAATCCTGCTCCGCCGCAGGATTAATTCGCACTGACGGGAATCGTTATTCCGGTGGGTTACGTTTGCGGTTCTAGCCGATGTTCAATCTGGGCATCGGCGTAGTTGTCTTTTCAAATTGGCTGGGATGCTTCTCGCCAGTAAGGATCTAGCTCTATGGCCGATGCACAAATGACCGAGGCCGACGTAATCGTTGTGGGTGTCGGAACCTGAGGTGAAGATCTTTCGCTGCAACTTCTTGATGCAGGTCTGAGTGTGATCGGAATAGAGGCATCTCTGGTCGGTGGAGAGTGCGCGTATTGGGCGTGTATTCCATCGAATATGCTGATCCGAGCGGCGAACATCCTTTAAGAGGGACGCCGTACCGAAGGCGTCGTTGGTCACGCTGACGTACGTTCCGAATGGGCTCCTGTTGCCAATCGGATTCGAACTGAAGCTACGGCTGGATTTGATGATTCATTCGCTGTGGAAAGATTCGAATCGCGTGGAGGTCGTTTGAACCACGGACATGGACAGCTGACCGGCCCGAAATCGGTGACCGTTGGTGGGGAGGCACTCACTGCTCGAATTGGAGTTGTGATCGCGACCGGATCACAACCGGCTTGGGTTGGAGTCTGTTGGGCTTGGGAACGACGGATTTATTGAGGTCAACGAGCGTATGCGCGTTGCCGACGGTCTTTGGGCTATGGGCGATATGACTGGCAAGGCGATGTTCACGCACGTTGCGGTTCACCAAACGGGAATTATCGCTGCCGATATTCTGAAGACCGATCACGCTCCAGCTAGGCACGACGCCGTGCCAAGAGCAGTGTTCACGGATACGGAAGTGGGGTCGGTTGGACTGGCAGAGGCTCAGGCCGTGGAGCGTGGACTTGATGTCGAAGTATCGGTGAAACGAACTCCATATACGTTCCGGGGGTGGTTCGATATGGCGGGTTATGGAGCGATCAAAATAATATCCGATCGTGAATCGGGAGTTTTGCTTGGTGCGATGGCATCAGTCCCACGTGCCAGCGAAATTCTCGGACTTCTCACATTCGCAGTTCACCCGAAAGCGAAGTTGGACGATCTGCGGAGCATGATCTATGCCTTCCCTACTTTCTATGGTGGGGTTGGCGAGGCGGTTGGTGCTTATGCGTTGGGTGTCCAAACCGTTCTCGACCCAGAATACGAAGGGTTCAGACTGGCAAAGTAGTCGGTTGAATCTCGTTGCTATTTGTTAGCGCAGAGAGTTCGTAGAAATTCCTGTTGCAACAGCCATTCCAAGCTTAGGCACGTCGATGGTGAGCACGTCTTTGTTCAATGTGGAGCTACCCGAAGTTGGTACAACATTTTCGGGTTGTTCCCACGTGTTTGCCAGCTTTGGATCGTCTCCGGTCATCACCTGAACTGTTCCCTGACTGGTGATTTGACGATCTGAGAGGTCGATTATCACCGTAGCGTCCTGATCTACAGAACGGTTGACGAGGAATAGCGACATCGTTCCTGACTCTTCGTCGAAACTTGCAGAAGCGTCGATGAAGTCGACTTCACCGCGGTCGCCTGCGTCGTAGGTCGGACTGTCGACAGCCGGGGTAAGCGAGATGCCGTTGGCGTGTTTCGAATAGAGGGCGAACGGGTAGTAGATGCTTTGCTTCAACGTTCCGTCGGGTCGGGTAAGTACTGCAGCAATAACGTTCACTAATTGGGCCAGGCAAGCCACTTTCACTACGTCAGATCGTCTGATGAAAGAGTTCATGTACTGGGCACAGACGAGCGCGTCTTCGAGGTTGTATATCTCCTCGATTAGAGCAGGACCTGTCGCCCATTGGCCGTGTTGCGTAACGCCGCCACGTGCCTTGTACCAAACGTTCCATTCGTCGAAAGATACGTAAACATCGTGTGTACTTTTCTTCACGCCTTTCACGTAAGCGATCAGACCTGCGTAATCGTCGAGTATCGAGTCAATGACTACGCCTTCAGCGAGAAATTCGGGCGTGTTGTCGGTGGCGTTAGACGAGTATCTGTGGGCTGAGATGAATTCGATATCATCCCAGCAGGTTTCCAGGACAGCGCGGTCCCATTCGAGATAGGTTTCCATATGGCGACCCGATGATCCGGCTGCGATTAACTCGATCGACGGGTCGAGTCCTCGCATAAGACGAGCGGCGTTACGTGCCTTCAGCGCGTATTCTTCGGCAGGCATGTGACCTGCTTGCCACGGACCGTCCATCTCGTTGCCAAGGCACCACATTTTCACGGCGTGCGGTTCTTCTGAGCCGTTGTCACGGCGAGCTTGCGCCCATTGGGTGTCAGTATCGAGATTGCAGTACTCAACGAGTGCGGCGGCTTCGGCAGGGCCGAGAGTGCCTAGATTCACGGCCATCATTGGCTCAGTGCCGACAAGCTTGCACCACTTCATGAATTCATCGGTGCCGAATGTGTTGGGTTCGGTTGTTTTCCAAGCGAAATCGGGGAACGGTTTTCGGTCGGGTCCGACGCCGTCACGCCAATCGTAGTTGGAAACGAAATTCCCGCCGGGATAGCGGACGTACGGCATGTTCATGCCTGTCATATCTTCTGCAACGTCAGTGCGAATACCTTCGTCATTGGAGTGTTCGCCATTTGGCTCGTACACACCGCCGTAGATCGAACGACCTAGATGCTCGAGAAAGCCTGAGAAGATTCGCGAATCGATCTGCCCGTTATTGAACGATGTGTTGAGGGTGACTCTGGCTTCCAACTGTTACTCCTGCGCTGAACTTTTGTTATGCGGAGTGTATTCGACGTGTGGGCAACTAGATAATAGGTAAACTATCGATCAACCATGAAAATATCGATAAATGACCGAATCTACGACCTCGAAGTGAACCCTGAGCGTCCGCTTTTGGATGTACTGCGGCAAGATGCTGGATTGACCGGGGCTAAATACGGCTGTGGTGAAGGCAATTGCGGCGCTTGTACTGTTCTGGTGGACGGTGAAGCAACGAGATCATGCATCACTCCGGTTGGATCGATGGTTGGTCGTGATGTCACGACTGTCGAGGGCTTGGCGGATGGCGAAGAGTTGAATTCTGTACAGCAGGCTTTCGTCGAAGAATCGGCGTTTCAGTGCGGGTACTGCACTCCGGGATTTGTGATCTCAGCGACTGCGCTATTGTCGAGAAATACGTCGCCCTCCACAGGTGATATCAAATCGGCGTTGAGTGGGCATATTTGTCGATGTGGTGCCTACGTTCGGATCGTGAAGGCCGTGCATAAAGCTTCCGATAGCCCAGATAACGGAGCGTCGATATGACCTCAACTGCCCAAGTCGCCCTTCGAGTTATCGGTCCCCCGTTCGCAGGGGTTGTTCAGCAAACGGGAGTGAGTCCTGAGTCAGCGGCGCTGTTGGAGATATTTTCTGATGGATCGGTATATGCGTATTCAGGAAAAGTTGAATACGGGCAAGGAATCCGGAACAGCTTTACGAGAATGATCGCTTCAGCGCTGGAAGTCGATGTAGCCGATGTCCACGTTATTTTGGCCGACACAGCCAGAGTTCCGTACGACCGTGGGACGACGGGTAGCGCATCGACTCGAACAGTTGGCGTTCAACTTATTCGGGCAGCGAATGCTGCCAAGATCGAACTCGCCGGGCGTAGCGGATCAGATGTTTCGCGGTTGGACAGCGACGTAGTGGAAATCGAAATCTCTGGTGATGAACCTAGCGCCGAGGAGTTTAATCGATTAGCTCCGCATACCGGGTCGGCTCGAATCGACGGTGCTGACCGGGTTACTGGTAGTGCCATTTTTGCCCACGATTTTGCGTTAGACGGCACGGCATACGGGCGACTGATTCGTCCGCCATCCATCGGGGCTAAATTGATTCGTATCGATTCAGCTCGTGCCGAGCAGGTCCGAGGATTTATTAAGTTGGTTCAGGCAGATGGGATGATCGGAGTTGTCGGTGAGACGAAAGAGGCGGCAGATCGTGCAGCGTCGTTCGTGCGAGCGAGGTGGGATGAGGTGGGAGACGATGTTTCCGACTGGAGTCTTCCGTCGGCACTTAAAGACCGCGGAAGTGAGCCGGTGTCGCTGCGAGACGAAGGCGATATTGCTGCTGGGCTTACTGGAGCCGTACATGTGATATCGGGCGTGTACTACGCTCCGTACGTGGCGAACGCACAGATGGAGCCGAGTGCGGCTACTGCCGAGTGGGGTGCCGACGGCTCGCTGACCGTGTGGTGTGCCAATCGAGGTCCGTTTACTGAGCGAGCGTATCTTGCAGAGCATCTTGGAATCGACGCAGAGCAGATCCGGGTCATCATCCAAGAGGTTGGTGGTTCATTCGGTACTAAATCGCAATCTGTCAGTTTTGAAGCAGCAGTGTTGGCTCGTGAGTCGGGGCGTGCTGTGAAAATTTCATATAACCGTGACGAGGAGTTTTCGACTAGTACTGTTCGTCCTGCTGCGCTGATGGAGATCGATGCAGCGGTTGATGATTCCGGGAAGCTCGTCGCCTGGGACTACACGGCTTTTCACGCTGGAGACAATGCATTCCGGGGTAGGCGCGGTGCTGATTCGCCATACGACTCACCTGCTACGAGAATACGGGTGGCAGACTCGCCGTCTCCCTTGCCACACGGCTCATACCGTTCGCTCGGCGGCGCTGTGAATCACTTTGGCCGTGAAGTTCACATCGAGGCGATGGCACGCGAGTTAGGTGTCGATCCATTGAAGTTTCGACTCGATAACCTGAGTCACCCTCGATACCGGCGAGTCCTCGAAGAAGTCGCTGCGATGTGTGATTGGGAGTCTCGTGAATCGAGTGACGGCGTTGGCTACGGTCTAGCAGTTGGCTTCGATGCCGGGAGCTACGTGGCTCAGGTTGCGAAGGTTGTTATTACCGATGGAACGATCGTCGTAGAGCGTATCGACGTTGCGTTCGATTGCGGCCAAGTATTTAATCCCGACGGCGCTATAAATCAGATCGAAGGTTCTGTTGTGATGGGAATGGGGACGGCTCTTTGGGAAGAGGTTGAATTCGATGGTGGACGCGTGCTCAACACCGGATTCGGCGGCTATAGAGTTCCTCGAATCACCGACGTTCCTGAGATCAATGTAAAGCTAATCGACGATCCGTCGAACACGCCAACAGGGGCGGGCGAACCGGGAATCGTACCGATTGCAGCAGCTATAGCCAACGCCGTGGCGGATGCGACTGGCAAGCCGGTTGATCGGTTACCACTTCAGCCCCAAATTTAGGTTTTTGGGTGATTAGATTGTTGGTAGCCGGTACGCTCGGCGTGCTGTGTCACGAAATAGCGATGATTTCTCGCTGGGGGTGAAGTCTTTGGCGACTCGTTTGAAGGCGTTCCAGAGCACCGTGTACGACATCGATTGGTTGTCGACTGGGAAGTTGCTTTCGAACATGCAACGTTCGGCGCCGAGTTGTTCGATGCAGTGGTTGTAGTATGGCGCCATAACGGCTGCGATGTCTCCAGATGTCGGAGGGGTAGGGCGTTCGTGCCAGCCGTATCCGCCCAACGGCATTCCGGTTCCGCCAAGCTTCACATTTACGTTTTCACAAGATGCGAGAGCCGAGATGCCGTTTTGCCAATCTCGGAACATCTCGTCGTGCTTGTTGACGTAGGGTCCGATTCCGATTGGACCGCCCAGATGATCGAGAATGATCGTTACGTTCGAGAACGCCTGTGCAAGTTCGACAAGCTCAGGGAGTTGGGTGTGGTAATGCCACGCATCGAAGGTCAGACCGAGCTTGTCGAGAACCGCGAATCCCTCACGGAATTTCGGATCGGACATTAGGCCCTGTGGTGGATTCTTGTATCCACCTATTTCAGGATTAGCGTCCCAGCATGTTGAGTTTCGAATTCCGCGGTACCGCTCTGGCGCTGCAGCGATCTGAGCTTCGAGGACTTCTTGAACTTTGGCTCCAAGAGATAGATCTGCATAGCCGACGATTCCAGCGGCGACGTTCGTTTCTCCGTAAATTCCGCTCGCTGCTTGCGCCGCTATTCCGTTGACGAATTCGACTTCACCGACCGGACTCAAGCTTTCGGGTCCGTCTTTCCGATACATCGCACTGCATTCGACGAATACGGTTTCGGTGATGTTGTGTCCGCCGCCCATATCGACGAGAAGTTCGTCGAGCATGTAACGGAAGTCGGGTCGATCCCAGAAGTGATGATGAGGATCGCAGATCGGAAGATCAGGTTCGATCGCTTCTTCGGTTGTAAGCGATAGCCAGTCGGTACGTGGAGTTGTCATGGTGGTTCTTTTGCCTCGGGCATCGGGCGACTTGGTCGCAACTGCAGTCTTCGTTAGTCGCGCTCGTTACTTTGTAACCCGGCTCCGAGCGGTAGTCTACCATCCCTCTAGCTCCCTCCAGTAAGGAGGGATAACCAGTGGTTCCGGAAGGCGAAAGCAGATTACTTCACCATTTGGGCGAAGACTGGTTGTAGTTGGGCTCGGACTGCGCTGCGCTCTTCGTTGTCGGTAGGTGTGAGGAACGGGGATTGTTCTTCTGGGTCGGCATTGACGTCGAATAGGTTTCCGTCGTCGTAGAGCTTGTACTGGTGTGTGCGAATGAAGCGGGCGAATCGGTGGACACGACCACTCATTGGCTCGAAGTGGAAGTACATCCAATCTCGTGAATCGCCATCTTCACCCTTGAGCTGAGGCAAGAACGTTTGACCGTCCATAACGTAATCGGCAGGGGGAGTGATTCCGGCGGCGTCGAGAATCGTCGGCAGGAAGTCAGACGAATCGACTAGATCGGTTTCGGTGTGACCCTCAGGGATCGTTCCGGGCCAGCTGGCAATTAGTGGAACGTGAGTGCCACGGTCGATAGTCAAGCCTTTGCCTCCGCAGACCTCGGTGTGCGAATGCATGGTTGAGCAGACCTCGATGGGCGATCCGTTATCTCCAACGTAGATAACCAGCGTGTCCTCGGCGATACCGAGTTCTTCGAGTTTGTCGTTGACTCGTCCGATCACCTTGTCGTGATACTCGACCATGTCCTTGTAGTACTTCGCATCATCATCCCAGCCTTCGAGTTCGTCCCAAGTACGTCCACCGAGTGTCTGGTTGGAAGGCGGGATGAAATCGTCGTATTCAGGGCTGTCTGGGGTCGGTTCGAGCGGACGGTGAGTCAGCGCCATTGGGAAGTAGACGAAGAATGGATCGTCCTGGTTCTTCTCCATGAAATTCATGATGTAATCGGCGAATATGTCTTCGCCGTATTTGCCGTCCATGTTGTCGAGGAACTTGCCGTTTTCGTAGATGATGGGGTCCTTGTAACGGGAGCCTTTGTCTTCGGTGTGGTGCGGGTGCCAAACACAGAATTCGTCGAAGCCCGCATCTTCGATCGTCTGGCCTGTAGAACGGGCTTCAGGCATTTCGTCGGGTGGGTTGTAAGAATGGAGCTGCCATTTGCCGGCGATGCAGGTTTTGTACCCGGCGTCGGAAAACAGATGCCCGAAAGTGACCTCTTTGGGGTCGATCAGTCCGAATCCAACGTAGTTTCGGAAGTTGTACTTGCCCGTCATTAGTTGGATACGGGTAGGCGTGCAAAGCGGCTGTACGTGGGCGTTTTCGAAGCGTGCTCCGGTGGCCGCCATGCTGTCGAGAACAGGCGTTGCGTACGAGGTGCCGCCGTTCGCCCCTATGGCTTCGTATCCGAGGTCGTCGGACATGATGAGAACGATGTTGGGTCGGCGGTTAGAGGGCATGTTTGGCGATTGTGCTTTCCGTGGGACTTAGCTGTCGACTGGTTGTCATCCTTCGAGAGCCTCAGGATGACATTCTTGGTTGCCTGAATGTGAGGAGTTGACCCTGCCGATATGGTTATTGCGTTGCTGTGAACGCTGATTGCCACGTCGTTCAGGGCAACTCCTCGCAATGACAGACCGGAAACTAGCTCAAGTAGTTGAGGGCGTTGAGGATTAGTTTTTGGAACTGCGGGTGCTGCTGCGACGAAGCTGCGTGCCCAAGCGCGATGTTGACAACTTTGCCGGCTCCGAACTGATGAGTCCAACCGAGTGGTTTGATGTCGTCTTCGACCACGCCGTGCATGAATACATCGATTCCGGGCTGAATATCGAGTCCGCAGTAGCACTCGTCGTAGGTCCAGAAAGTTTTCGATACGCCCGCGGTGATCGGGTGGTCAGTCTGGTCGATCGTCACCTCGAACCAACCGAATGGCGGGTGCCAGCTTTCGCCAAGTACCCATCCTCCGCCGGTGATCTTCTTGGTTTGTGACCAGTCGGGGCAAGATGCGGCTGAAATGTGAACGGAAAGTAGTGATCCGCCACCTGCTACGTAACCTTCGAAACCTTCGCATTGTGAATCGTTGAGATCGTTATCGGTGGCTTCCTGACGAAGCGTGTTGAGCACGATTGCATCGAATGCCGATAGATCGCCTGAAAGTTCGATGGCAGATTCCGACAATGTAATCGAGTGCCCGGCTTCCTCAAGGAATGCCTGCAAAATTGGCGTCGATTCTTCGTACGGGTGCTTACCACCGGTTATTAGAAGTAGATTCATTGAGGATTCTCCTGAGTTTTATTAGTAGCTTTGGGTTAAGAACCCATTAATGGATCAGTGTCTGGTTGCAGAGCCGATGGCGATGTCGAGGTCGAACTGGTGTCGGCAGATTGTGAACGGGCTTCGACCGGGTTCGTGGCTTCCCATTCTTTTCGCCAAATTTCCATCAGTATGAATTCGTAGCCGTCGCGCCGAACATCACGCAACGGCTTGAATCCAGATTTCGTAAATGACTTTTGAGCACGAAAGTTGGTGGACAGTGTGTGGAGATAGACCCGTTCAAGCTCGGTAGTCGTGAAGATGTGAGCGAGAGCGGTTTTGACGACATCGGTGCCGTAACCCTGGCTCCAGTAATCGCGGTCTCCGATCATTACTCCTAGTTCACACTGTAATTTTTCGGAGTTAATGTCGTAATACATACAGTTGCCAATATGGCGACCACCAGAAGTATCGATTGCCATTCGTACCGACCAAGGTGACGGATACGCAACGTCGTCCCGGTGGTAACGGAGATATTCGGTGAATGAGAGAGTTACTGGACGTGTTGCATCGAGCCCTGCCAGTTCAGGGTCTATGCGCCACGAATAGTCGGCTTCCGCGTCGTCCATAGACTTAGCGCGTAGCACGGTTATTTCTCCGACGAGGCGGAGCTCAGTCGTCGCTTCCTTCTCGCCCTTCATAAAAGGCCACAGCTTTTTCCAGGACTCGCGCTTCATTCCGATGGGTCAGCCTCTGTGATGCTTCTTTAATCTCGATCCATTCGACGTCATCGTACTCATGGTCGTGATCGGATGTATCGCCGCCAATGTACTTCATCAGGTACCAATGAACAGTCTTATCGATTCGGACTGTACTGTTTTCTTCAAATGGGAGATCGCCGAGCGTTTGGCCTGCTGTGCGGAAGAACGAGTAGTACGTGTCGTCAATGGCCGGGCCTGTTTCGACCTGCAGGCCGGTTTCTTCAGTGACTTCTCTGGCGGCAGTTTCTGCCATCGATTCTCCGTCTTCCGGTGTGCCTTTAGGCAGAGCCCATAGGAATTCTGCACGCCTGTGGCACAGGGCAACCAACAATTTTCCGCCGTTATTTGCATCGGAGCGAAGGACTACCCCGCCAGCTGACCAGCGGTCGATTGAGTGATCTGTCGTACGTTGACGGTTCATTTAATCGATCGATACGAGGTTGATTGAGTACTGAATTTCGATTGAGTTCACTAAATGTGTGAACGGATTCTAAGTTTGGTGGTGCCAGCGGTCAAACGCTAGCGGTCGAACTTTCAACTTAACTGACGATATATGGCAAATTCACTATATAAATAAATTGACACTGACCTGATCGAATTCGATAATTGACTACTGGATAAACGCACAAAGATGCCAGTTCATAAGACACGATTAATTCAAGCAAGTATTATTCTCCCTCGCTCGGTAAGAGCGGTGGTCTACTTTGTCTTTTCTAATTTTTCGAGTCGCTCACAGGATTTATCAGATAATAAGTAACCGCATAACTTTCGAGGCATGCGGTTTTTTTGCGCCTGAATCAGAATCATTCAAGCGCAATATTCAACAGTTCGCCGAACAGTCAGTTCGGGAGAAGGTAGTCAACATTGAATAAGCACGACTTCGTCATCCGATTCGCCGGAGAGGGCGGACAGGGACTGGTCACATCTGCAGATGCGTTGGCACGAGCAGCAGCTCAGGCCGGATATTTCGTACAGACCCACTCGACGTTCCCATCGCAGATCATGGGTGGCCCTGCATCATCACAAGTAAGAATTTCGACCACACCAGTATTGTGTTCGGGTGATGGTGTCGATGTACTTGTTGCTCTCAACCAGTACGCATACGACCACCACAACGAGGATCTACTCCCCGGTGGTGTAACCATTTACAACGCCGAAGAATATGACCTACCTGAAGGCGGTAGCTACTTCGGCATCAAGGCTGACGAGCTCGCCAAATCTACCGGTAATGCTCGTGCGGCAAACATGGTTACTATCGGTGCTGTTGCGAAGCTGATCGACTTCAAGCTTGAAGAGATCGATGCTTTCATTACCCAGCGATTTACTCGCGGACGTGACGGCGATGCAGAAATTATCGAAGCCAATATCAAGGCGGTTCGCCTCGGTGTTGATGTTGCCTCGACCAGCGGATTCAGCGTTGGTCAGCTCGAAGCTCCTAACCCTCCTGATTATCAGCAGATCGTCATTACAGGGAATGCAGCGCTTTCAATGGGTGCTGTTGCTGCTGGACTCGATTTCTACGCTGGCTACCCAATTTCGCCTGCCACAACGGTTCTGGTTTGGATGGAGAACAATCTGTGGGGTGAGGGACGATTCGTTCACCAGGTCTCATCTGAGATTGAAGCAATCAACGCCATTATCGGTGCCGGATTTGCTGGCAAGAAGGCGATGACGGCTACTGCGGGTCCTGGCTATTCGCTAATGAGCGAAGGTCTTGGTCTGGCATGGATGGCTGAGATTCCTTTGGTAGTAACCAATGTGCAGCGTGGTGGCCCGGCTACTGGTCTGCCAACCAAATCTGAACAGTCCGACCTTTTTAGCTGTATGCACCCTGCACACGGCGATATCAAGATGCCAGTTTTGGCTCCGGGCACTATTGAAGAGTGCTTCTTCGCTGGTGCGTTGGCCACGAACTGGGCCGAGCGATATCAAGGTCCGGTGATTATTGTTTCTGAGTTTGGTCTTGCCGAGCGTGGTGAGAACATCCGCCGGCCTGACCTCACTGCTATCAGCAACGAGAGCCGAGCCACGGTAAGCGAAGGCGATTCCGGCAAGCGATACGATTCATGGGACGGCTCAACACCTCTGGGTGGTATGCCGACTCCTGGTGGCGCTGGTGCGTACGTTGCGAACGGTTCCGAGCACGACGAGATTGGTGACACGACTCACCTGCCTCGACACCACGTGCGATTGATGGAGCGACGTTTCAAGAAGCTTGACCTTCTTAACGGTGCTCACTACGAAATCGAGAACGCCGACGCTGATGTCATCATCATGCCCTGGGGTAGCTCGAAGGGTCCGGCTCGCGAAGCGTACGATAGGCTTCGTGACCAGGGCGAGAACGTCGGCTGGCTTTACTCGGTAGCGCTCAACCCGCTGCCAGAAGAAGTGAAAGACATTCTAAAATCTGCAAAGAAGATCATTGTTCCTGAGCTAAACTACTTAGGTCAGTGGTCGTCGCTTCTCCGAATGGAGGGCTACAAAGCTGAGTCGATTACTCAGTACACAGGTCTGCCGTTCAGACCTGTGGATCTTGTAACGAGAATTATCGAGCGAATCGGGGCTGGAGTAACAGCATGAGCAAGCGCAATCCTGAATACGATTTTGCATGGTGCCCGGGGTGTGGCGACTTTGGAGTGCGACGAGCACTTCAGGTAGCACTCGAGGGTTACTCGGTAGAACACGAAGAGCCACAGGCTAACAACGTTGTTGTAGCTGGTATCGGTTGTTCCGGAAACATGGTTCACCTTGTTGAAGGCGACCAGCCATTCGGCATCCACGGCATTCACGGACGTTCCCTACCGATCGCATTTGGCGTGAAGCAGGGCAACCCCAAATTGAACACGGTTGTGGTTGCTGGTGACGGTGACTTCCTTTCAATTGGTGGTGAACACCTTGGACCAGCTGCGAACCGAAACATCGACGTCACCGCTGTCGTCATGGACAACGGTGTGTACGGCCTGACAAAGGGTCAGTCGTCGCCAACGAGTGAGTTCGGAGCTGTTACCACTTCGACTCCATTGGGAAAGATCGAAACACCAGTTTCACCATTGAAGCTGTACATGTCGATCGGTGTCACCTACATCGCTTCGTACTACTCGAGCAAGCCTCGTGTATTGGCGAAGATGATTCAGGAGGCTATGAATCACAAGGGCTTCAGCATCGTTCACGTTCAGTCGCCTTGTACCACGTACAACGACACTTACGACATTCTGAAGGGCAAGCCTAAGGAAGGTATCAAGGGCCTGGCTTTTGAGATTCCTGAAGACCACGACCCGACCAGTGTCGAGGACGCCAACGATCTATTGAGCCGGCCTGGTGTTCCACTTGGAGTTATTTTCAAGAAGGAAGGCCAGACGCTTCAGGATCGCTATGAAGGTTTGATGGCACGTGCTCCGAAGCGAACGAACGACGAACTATTAGACTCGTACCTGCTTCAATAGTCACTCGAATAATTCGATAAACAAAAAAGCTCCGCATTTTGCGGGGCTTTTTTTGTTCCCTATTAGGACTCAACTTTGTACTGTCATTCTGAACTTGATTCAGAATCACGTTCAATCTGGATAATCTAGGCGTTGGGGCGGTTACGACTACGACCGAGGCGATAGTTGTTGCCGTGTTGGTTGCTGATTCTGAATCGAGTTCAGAATGACATTAGAACGTTGGAGCCGGTTAGTAATTGAAGTACCAGTGTGCAGCGCACAGAACTCCGCTCAACAGACGAGCCTAGTTGGCTTTGGCGCGTTCTGCTACGTAGGACTCAAGCGAGTCTCGGAGGGCTATTCGCCCTCGGTGGAGCCGAGCTTTGAGCGCAGACAGAGATACATCGAGGGTGTCGGCTGCCTCTTGATTCGAAAGACCTTGAACATAGCGAAGAATTACTGCGACTTTCAGGTCTTCAGGAAGGGTGTCTATCGCTGCATCGATCCGGCCACCTAGTTCGCGGTTCATGGTCGCTGCGACAGGCGATTCTGCCCAGTTGCTTGAAGCTATGTCTGGGCGGGCGTCTTCAGGTACGGTCATCTCTTTGCCGCGTTTGTCTTTGCGAATGCGCATTAGCGCTGCATTTACTGTGATGCGATACAGCCAAGTTGTTGGCTGGGCATCACCACGAAATCGATCGCGTGCTTTGTACGCCGAGACAAAAACGTCCTGAGCCACTTCCTAAGCGTCGTGAGGATTGCCCATTTTTTCAGCATGTAACTACGGACTGTTACGCTCAAAATCACCATCCCGTTTGCATGCCATTGTTCACGGGTTCGATATGATTGTTATAAGAATGTTGTGGCACCTGAAGTAGATGCGACTAATTTTCGTGTCCTGCTTGAATGTTAAATGAAAAAACGGCGAACAAATCGCCGTTTTTTTTGTCTGTTTTTCTCGCCGTACAGAACTAAATAATATTGTCGTGACGGAGTGCTGGTTCGATCTTATCTTCGATAGTTGGATGGTCTCGAAAGTAGTCTCGTTGTCGTTTGTGGAAATACATGCTGTGCAACATGATGGCTAACCCGATTCCGGTGAGACCGTAAACGATGTTGGGGTCGATGTTCGAGTTTGGTCGAAACGACAGTGAAATGAACGCAATGTAACCGAAAATTCCGCCCAAAAGGCTTGGATGAGCCAATTTTCGGTTTAGCGAAATCGCTAGTGTCGTTCCGATCACAGCCGATACAAATACTTCTAGGGGAGCTATCCCTAAGGACGTTCCCATCATCGTTACGACCCCGTCGCCACCTTTGAATTTTGTGAAAGGTGAATTCCAGTGACCTGCGACTGCGGCAGTGACTGGAACAAGTAATTGAGCGCCATCGAGCCCGAGTTGTCGAGCCATCATTATGGCTGTGAAGCCCTTGATCGCGTCGATCAGCGTGACGATGAATCCCTGCTTACGCGAAACTTCTCGCCACACGTTGGTCGCGCCGGCCTGGCGTGAACCAACTTCAAACACGTTGATGCCGTTTAGGCGCCCAACTGTATACGCGACGGGAACTGCGCCGAATCCGAACGCAATCGCTGCGGCAAGCAGGTATGTGGTGAACGTTACTTCAGGGGGCATATTTTGTATTTGATTATATCAGCGCTCGAATATTCTCCTAATTTAGTGGTGTGTGTATTTGTGATGATTCTCCAACCGTTGGTGTTGGGATGGGTTCACAATGACCGGCTATGTCTGAGATTTCCGAGACGGATATTAATTCGAATAGCGCACCAATACAACGAGACGGTGGTCTTCTAGATTCAGTACGCAATTCAGCGTTGCAACGATTTGTTGCGGCGACGTTGTTTTGGGGCACCGGCCACCAGCTAATCAATGTGGCGCAGGGCTACCTGCTATTCGAACTTACTGGTTCGACTCTTTGGCTCGCTGCCTTGGGCGCGGCCGTTGGTATTCCGAACGTAATTGTGGGAGTTATGGCCGGAGTTCTCGCTGATCGAGTGCCACGGACGCGATTGCTCAAGATAGGGGCGGTCACAGCCGGTTCACCGATGTTGATAATCGCCCTTCTTTATTCGGCTGATCTGCTTCAGCCTTGGCACATCGTAGTCGGTGGCGTATTTCAAGGATCAGGCTTGGCGATCGATTGGATCTCACGATTGTCGCTTCTTCCTGATGTCGTTCCGAAGAAGATTCTGGTGCGGTCAATCTCTCTTGATCAATCGGTGTTCAACGGTGCACGGGTAGTCGGGCCGTTGATTGGTGGATTCCTGCTCGGAGCCGCCGGACCAGGTGCTGCTTACGGAGTAATCGCCGGACTGTTCGGCATGGCGTTCTTGATCTACACGACGTTCCGACCGGTATCGCAGGTCGTGAGGGCTAAATCGAAGGGCGTTATCCCAGATTTGGTCGAAGTCATTAAGGTGATTCGAGAGCGGCCGCTGCTTCGGATGAATCTGATGTTCACCGCCGTTAACGCTCTAGTGCTTGGCGGGATGGTCTTCATCATTCCAGCGTTCGCCAAAGATATTTTCGAAATTGATGAAAAAGGCCTCGGAGTTCTGTTCGCTGGTGTTGGCATCGGAGCTGTCGCCGGAGCGATGACGATGTCGTGGACAGGTGGCGTACGCAGGGCGGGTCCGGCGCTGCTGATAACCGATTTGCTGTTCGGCATCTTCGTCATTTTTTGGGCGAACACCAGCAGTTTGATCGTTGCGCTTCCGTTCGCATTTTTACTGGGTTACTTCAACTCGGTTCACGTTGCGTTGGGAATCGCAGTGATCCAGTTCAACGTGCCTGCCGAGGTCCGTGGCAGGGTGATTGGCGCGTACGAAATCGCATGGTCGGGATTTCCGTTAGGCGGGCTAGCCAGCGGGTCGTTAGCAGCGATCTTTGGGCTACGAAGTGCGCTGACGATCCTCGCGGTCGGGCTGATCATCTTCACGATCATTGTTGCGTCCATCAGCTCCCGATTCAGGCAGAGCCGAATCGAGTAACTAGGCTTCTTGCTCGAAGTAGTCGGCCTGGTATGGCGGAGCGAGCGGGTCGCCATTGTTTTGAGCATCGATTTCGGCCTGCTCGGATTCAGTGAGATATTTCGAAGGGCATCGAACCGTTAGATTGTCGGCGTTGAACGATCCATCGATGAGCTTTTGACCTTGAAGAATGATCTCTGAATGATCGTTGAAGAAGACCTGGCCGATTTCACCTTTGTAGACGACGTCTAGCTGCTCAATACCGTCTTCGTCCTTGATAGAGAAGTGTGCGGTGAGGCCATCGGCATCTCGGACGTACGAATCCTGAACGAGCTTGCCGGTAACTCCAACTTGGCGGTCTATGTCGGTCGGCGACGCTACGCCTACTTGTGCCACCGAGAGATAGTCGACGGTAGCGCCTTCAAAGGCCGTGAATGCGAAATAGGCGAGGGCTGCTGAGACCAATATGAACGCGAACGCTAGCTTGGCTCGAGGTCCCATCAGTGTGGACGTACGGGCTGTTGTCGCATCGATGATTGGTGCTTGTTGTGGCTGGTCGTCGTTCTGATGTGGCTCGTGAGTCATATTCGTTATCTATTTGTCTGAAGCGACTTTGAGTCGGGCAATCTCGTGCTGAAGAACTCGTTGTTTTCGTCCTAAATATAGAACGTATGCGAAGAATAGCGCCCAGGTTACTGCGAAGACAGCAAAGAGGTACCCGAGGTTGGCTTCCAGCTTTCCTTCTTCACGTTCTACGACGGAAAAGGCTGTTCCGTTTTCTGATGTGACGGTAATTGGAGCAAATCGCTCGCGGTGATCTCGCAGACGCCGAGCTGCTTCTGAAGGCTCAGCTTCGTGAGTTGAAACCCAACGGTCGCCGGCTTGATTTTCTAATCCGTACTCGGTGCCTTTAAAGATCGTGAACGTGTGGATTGTTCCGGTGGAATCTGAAACTGCGAATCGGGTTAGTGCCCCGGCATCGTCGGTTTCAACACCGACTACGATTCCGTTTACGGGAGGCGTGTGCTCGGCAGAAGAAATCTGCGTAAGGCTCACTGAAACGGCGAGTGCGAGGATCAGCGCCAAGGCGATTCGGAAAGCTCCGACTCGGATAGCGGTATTGGTCACGTTCGACATCAACTTCAATTGACTCCCGTCATTGCTGACGCAGATGAGGCTCTTTTTAGTTCGATAACATCGTCTTCAGATTTACGGATTTTGTATCGGGTTTGAACCATGAAAACAAACAGGAATGTAAATGCAAGAGTCGATACCAGAAGCACAATCCCAAGATCGCTACCTAGAGCCGACTCAGCATCGGCGGCAGGTCCAGTGATGATCGGCGGGTGTGCCTGCGACCACAGGTTGGCGGCGAAGTAGATGATAGGGGTATCGATTGCACCGATCACACCGATGATCGCTGCAAGGCGTTGTCGCTGTGCTCCCGGTGGGAAGTAGCCTCGGAACATCAGGTAGGCGACGTAGATGAAAAACAGGATAAGCGCTGTGGTTAGTTTTGCTTCGCCGGTCCACCAGACTGCCCAGACAGGGCGAGCCCAGATCATTCCAGATAGCAGCATCAGGCCGCCGAAAATGACTCCGACTTCTGCCGAGGCAACTGCGAGTCGATCCCACTTCTCATTTTTCTTGAGCAGGTACATGAACGAGCTGCCGCTCACGACAAATATTCCCAGCATCGATCCCCATGCCACTGGAACGTGGAAGTAGAGGATACGTTGAACTGCGCCCTGGTTGGTTTCGGTGGGAACCCAGATGAAGATCAAGTACAGCGCAACACCCATGAGGGCGGCGCTGAGAATCAACAATGGATCGAGTAGATCGAGGATTTTGTTCATCGAGTAGTGGTGTGCCGGCAATTTCTATCTAGCAAATACTTAGAGAATTTTATCACGAACGCGGATTTTTTCAGCTAAAACTTCGGATGGGAGTGACGTGTCTATTCACGACTGACTAATCTTCGAGGATGTGCTGGAAGATAAATGCCGATATCACGACGAATGCAACGTCGAACGCAACGGCAAGCTGTAACCACTGCGCCATGTCGCTCCAGCTTCTTCCGTAAACCATGTGGCTGGTCGATTCGACAGCTGCCATAAGTAGCGGGGTAACTACAGGCAAAAACAGGAGTGGAAGCATCACTTCTCTTGCTCGCACACGTACCGACATCGCGGCGAACAGCGTACCAACTGCACTGAATCCGATGGTAGTGAGCAAGACGATAGCGAGCATCTCCCATCGGAACACAACCAGATTGAAAAGCACGGCGAAAACCGGAATTACGATGATCTGCGCAATTGCTATGAACAGGAAATTCCCAAGTGCCTTGCCGAGGTAGATGAGATCGCGGCTGATCGGTGCAAGCATCAACGCTTCTAAGGTGTCGCCTTCGACTTCGAGAGCGAACGCCCTGTTGAGTCCGGTTACACCGGCAAAGGCGATTCCCGCCCATAACACCCCGGGGCCGACTAGTTTGGCATTGTCTTGGTTGAGGTCGATTGCGAACGTGAATATCACTAGAACCAACAAAGCGAATCCGGCCACTGCAACGACAACGTCTTTGTTGCGAATTTCCAGAAGTAGGTCTTTGCGACCAATCGCCCATATGATCGAGAGAGAGCCCATTAATAGCTGCCTTCTTCAGATTCGTCTCGCGACGTGTAGGCGGCGATAATTTCGGCTTTGTCCTGCGACGGGTTAGTCGATGTAAGACCAACGGTTCCGTTGTTCAGCACGACAGCGCGGTCGGCAATTTCAAGAGCATGTTCGACGATGTGAGTGGTCATGATGACCGTGCGACCCTGCGAACGATATTCGTCGATTATCTGATCGAGTCGGGCTACGGATCGGCTGTCGAGACCTGATTCAGGTTCGTCTAGTAACAACAGTTGGGGTGCGTGCATTAGAGCCCGTGCCAGCGCAACCCGTTTTTGAAAACCGTGCGACAACGTTCGTACTCGGTGGTCTAAACGAGGTTCGATGCCGACCTTCGCGGTGATGGTGGCGATGAGATAATCGACGTTTTCGAGTCGGTACAACTCGGCGAAGAACATCAGGTTTTCTCGTACTGACATATCGCCGTAGAGCATCGGGGAGTGGAGCACCGATCCTGTGAAAGATCGAACGGTGGGTCCGTGCTGTGCAATGTCAGCGCCTCGCATCGAAATACTGCCTGAATCAACCTGCGTGAGCATCGCTAGTATACGCAAGAGGGTCGATTTGCCAGCACCGTTGGTGCCGAGCAGAACGGTAACTTCGCCGGTAGGTAGCTCAAGATTTAGTCCGCGTAGAACAGCCGTTTCGCCGAAGTTCTTAACTACGGCTTCGGCTTTGACGGCTAGTTGTGTCGCTTGGCTAACCACGGATCTGAGTCTCGTTAGCTCTTGACTGCGAATCGATTTTTGAAGGCGGCGGGTTGCATCGACGCAGATGCGGCGAGTTTCCCGAGAGTTTCTTCATCGTCGAGATCGGATTGTTCAATTCGAGTCATGTATCGACGCGCCACATCGTAGTAGAGGTTGTCGATGTCGACCATCCTGACGATGGTCTTGCCAGTTTTGGCATCTCGCATGTCTTCGAACGGAACGGGCTGAAGTCGGTTGTCGACCATGCAGATCATTGCACCCTGAGCAGTGCCTGCATTTTCTTCTGGGTCAGAGAGAAGGAACCGGACTGCGCCGTGACCAAGCGTTCGCGTGTAGTCGATGTCGTAGGGGATAGGTGGCGCAGATCGCAGCTCGTATCCGAGGGTTAGGTCGACAATACTCATCGCTTCGCCGCGCTCAGAGAATCTACGTTCGACTTCCGCTCTCAGGATCCGAGCGAATGGGAGGTCGGCGAGTCGAATGTTTCCGTATTCGTCACGGGGAATTTCGACACCGGAGATGTTTCGAAGATCTTTGATGTTGAGCTTGCTGGCGACACCCTCGGCGATGATTGCAATTCCATCGGGTCGATCCAGAGTACGTCGCTTCAGAATAGCGCCTTCTAAGACATCGCAAACTTCCGAAAGGCTAACGGTTTCACCAGCGAATTCTTCTGGAATGAGAGTGACGGTTGAAGCCGACGATTTGCCGATTCCGAGGGCTAAATGCCCTGAATGACGACCCATTGCAATGACGAAATACCAGCGGTTCGTGGTTCGCGAGTCTTCCTTGAGGTTCGTCACGATTCCTGATCCAACGTGGCGTGCGGTTTCGTATCCGAAAGTAGGCATGCCTCCTGGTAGAGGCAGATCGTTGTCGATGGTTTTGGGAACGTGGGCTACTCGAATCGAGCCGTTTGCCGCTCGAGCGATCTCAGACGCACCGAACGAAGTGTCATCACCACCGATTGTGATGAGGTTGTTGATGTTGAGCTTCTTAAGAGTGGCGACACATGTTTCGAGGTCTTCAGCGCGCTTGGTTGGGTTCGTTCGTGAAGTGTGAAGAATCGAACCGCCGCGGGTGTGGATCGTGGCGACGTCGTCGATGTCGAGATTAACCGTTTGCGAAGTGTCGCCTTTTACTAGATATTCGTAGCCGTTTTTGATGCCGACGGCTTCGTATCCGGAATGAACCGCTTCGATGACCGCGGCAGAAATGACGCTATTGATGCCTGGCGCGGGGCCGCCACCTACTAAAATTCCGATTCGTCCGTTCTTGTTCGCCATTCGATGCTCTCCCGGTCGTTATCAGTAGATCGACCGATTTATGTGCCATTTCAAGATTTGTATGTATCCAAGAATATGCGAAGCGTACCGAATGTGCGTGGGATTGGCGTGAAACGATTGTGGAATATGCGTGTTTCGGAATAGACGCACCTACAACATTCAGCGGCTTCACTTGTTATACGCCGCTAGTTGACCAAGAAATGACCGTGGCTAATTTATGACTCAACATGACCATACGTTCGACGACCCAAAAGTAACCGAGTTCTGGCGTTAGGTCTTTACTGAAGGACACATCGATCGGCCTTATTCATATTTGCCTGGGGCGAATCGCTGTGGAATGTGTTTGATCCCTCTGAGTGGATTTGGCGGTGCGGTCATGAAGACCTTGCGAGGCCGTACTACATCGCCGAAAAATCCGGCTATGTGTAATTTTTGAGACGACATCCTTCCCACCGGTGGTGCGGAAATTGATATCACTGTGATATTCGCGGATGTTCGAGGTTCGACAGCCCTTGGTGAAAACTAAGTCCTGGAGAATTCGCTGCTCTCCTTAATCGGTTCTATCGGGTCGCTATGGATTCGTTGCTCCCTTAGAAGGCGCACATCGGCAAAGTTGGTACTGGTGAAGTGAATGACTTCACAGCACTAGGTGACACAGTAAATACCGGGGCCAGATTGCAGAGCCACGCGAAGGCTGGCCAGATAGTCGTTTCCGAAGGTGTGTTTTCCGCCGTCGCTGACAGATTCACCGGAGTTCCGGCTGAAACTATTGAGGTGAGGGGGCGTGGAGAAGGATATGGCGTGCGGGTGATCACGCCATTCGGTTGATGCCGTGGGTTTAGCAGAGTGAATTGCGAGCGGTTTGCAAGAGCCGCTAAATTCGGAGATGTTGGCTGTTTCTGGCGTACTTCGACTGACTCAGGATGACACCACTACCGGTCTGGTCCTCTTGATTCAGTGCTTGTGGGGGTGACCTACTAGTTTTGGGTGTGCTGAGTGTTGTGGGTTGAAACGACGGCCTTTGGCGAGGGTTTCGACCGGTAGAAGCAACTGGTTTCCGGCACGTTCGTTTCCATCGGCGTCTGTAAATGTCACAGGGCCTTCTCGATGTTGAATTACCGCAATATCGGCGTAGGCTCCGACTTTCAATGTACCGATGTGGTCGGGTAGACCAACCGCTGCCGCTGGTTTCGAGCTACCGAGCGCAATTGCCTCGTCGAGTGAGTAGCCGAGGTGGATGTACTTCGACAAAGTAGTCATTAGATCGAAAACAGGACCTCGAACGTTGTATCGGTGTACGTCCGACGACACCGTGCCAGGTCCTAGTCCCTGTTCGAGGCATGTCTCTGCAACCGGGAACGAGAATGACCCGGCGCCGTGCCCAACGTCGAAAATGATTCCTCTGTTCATGGCGTCCCAAGCGGCATCGACTACTTTGTTGTTGTTATCGAGAATGCCGTGCGGTCTGCCAGTAAACGAGTGAGTGACGATGTCGCCGGGTCGAAGCTTTTCCATGAATTGCTCGAACTGGTTTACGGAGCCGCCAATGTGGATCATTACGGGCTTGTTCAGCTCTTCACCGGCTTCGATGGCGCGATCTAGAGCAACGAGATCGTTCGGCCCAACGATGTTGTCGGTGAGTCGAACTTTGATGCCAACGATTCGGTCGGCGTGAAGCTTGGCTGCTTCAACAGCTTTTTCGACACGTGCCCAGCGAATGTCTTCTAGCTCGCCAATGTCGTTATCGAGCTGACCCATTCCCGAAATGTGCAGGAATGCAAGCACTCGGGTTGCAGTCTGTTCCATCACGTATCGGTGGAAGCCAGCGATGGTGTTTGCGCCAGACGATCCGGCGTCGATTGCGGTGGTCACCCCGCGATAGACACATGCGGGGTCTGCCTCGATGGCGAGATGAGCGACTCCCCACCAAACGTGAACATGAAGATCTACTAGACCGGGAGTAACGACCAGGCCCTCGGCCTCGATCACATCGTGAGTGTCGGCATCGGAAATATAGTCTTCGATAGCAGCAATTTTTCCGCCTGCAACGGCAATATCTTTTTTAGCGTGGACGCCCTGTGCGGGGTCGACAACAGTGCCGTTTTTGATGACGAGATCGTAGGTCATGATAGATCTTTCAGTCTGGTTATATTGCGGAGTCGTTGTTCGTTCATTCGAACGACTCCGATGTTCGGAGATACTAAACTTCACTTCGGCAACTTGCGAATGGTTCGGCATTTGGCTCGCTTATTTAACGCTGGCTAACAGAGGCTGTGAGAGACTCGTTAATAGACATGAAACAACGACTTCACAAAATACTCGCCGCCGCAGGAATCGCATCGCTTCGAAAATCGGAGCAACTGATAGCTGAAGGCCGCATTTTAGTAAACGGCGAGCCCGCTCATATCGGTGATTTTGCCGATATTGAAACCGACGATATTGTTGCTGATGGCAACCAGGTTTCGGTTGAAACAAAGCGATACTTACTGCTGAACAAGCCAACCGGTTATGTGACTACGGTTACTGATCCTCACGATCGACCTACGGTGATGGATTTGGTTGATGTTCGAGAGCGGATTTATCCGATTGGTCGTTTAGATGTTGACACCGAAGGCTTACTGTTGCTGACCAACGACGGTGACTTCTCGCAGAAGATGGCTCATCCGAGCTTCGAGATCGAAAAGACGTATATAGCCGAGCTTTCAGTCCCCCTAACGGATGAGGGCGAAACGCTACTTTCCCGTGGGATTATGCTCGAAGATGGACCAACTTCTCCTGCCAATATTAAGATCGTTTCGAATCGTCGACGCAAGGTCGAGATAACGATTCATGAAGGTCGTAATCGTATCGTTCGGCGTATGTTCGATTCTGTTGAATCGCCAGTTACTCGACTCCGACGAGTGGGGTTCGGCACTGTTCGCTTGGCCGATTTGCCGAAGCGTGGCGTGCGAGAGCTTAGTCGTAAAGAAGTCGAGTCATTGTTGGACTTGGCGATTGAGTCGAAAAAGCTCTCAAATCCACCGATTCCATGGAAGAAACCTGAAATCGAAACCCGCAACGACCGACGGCTGGCATTTATCGCCAATCGTCCCGCAAGGCCAGAAGGTTCGGGCGAGCGACGGGCATCGTTCGATGCTGGTGATTCGAGAAGACCTGGATCGAAGTCGAAACGACGTCCGGGCGGACGGCAAGGTGGTAGTTCAGGTGGTCGCGGTCGCTCAGGTGGTTCCGGCGGCAGAAGTGCCCCCTCTCGCCCCGGTCGACGATAACGACCGCTACTCAGCCAAGGTTGAGAAGAATTCGATAGCCTCGGTTCTGTCAGATCTCTGCGCTCAGCACACAATCCAGCCGACCTAAATACATGATCAACCACTGTAATTAAGCTCACCGCTCGGTCATTAGAGTCGACCATTTGTTGGTGAAAATCTTCCTTCGAACGTCCGCCGAGACCTGTTCACTACCTACTGGGTGGACTCTCAAATAATTGCGTAGTTCGTCAAATGCCGTGCAAAACCGACTTGTTGACTCGAACTGTTTGAGCCCAAGCATTGGATAGTAACGCTGCTTGATTCCTCGATGATTCTGCTCCATTCGATTATTCAAATACTGATTGTGCCGATGCAAGACTTTACGTCCAACGATCCAATGAATTGCTTTCGTGTAGGCAGGATGTTTATCAGTCGTCATCCGCAGCGGTTTCCGCCCTGCGGTATCTAGTAGACGCCTTAAGAAACGTCGAGCTGCATGTTTGTATCGGTGCTCACTCAGCATCGAATCCAACAGGTTTCCTTCTCGATCTATGGCTCGATAAAGATATCGCCAACGACCACTGACCTTTATGTATGTCTCGTCCAGATACCAGGATTGACCTGCCACACCTCGGCGTTTAGCACGAAGATTTTCACTGATCAATGGTGCAAACCTGAACTCCCACACCCGTATCGTCTCGTAGCTGACTTCGAAACCTCGCTGCAACAGAAGTTCAGCGACGTCACGGAATCCGAGCTTGTATCTCAGTCGCCAGAAAACAGCGAGTAAGACGATGTCGTTCGGGAATGGAGATCATTGAACGGTGTGCCTGAACGTTCGTTGAAACGTCGATCACAGTCTCTGCAGTAGAAAGTCCGATAGCCAAGTGAGGTTCGAAATTTCCTCTTGGATAGGGACGTAGATTGGCACAGTGGACAGGCTGAACAGATCTCCTCAGCAAATGAGGATTGATGTTATTCTGCCCCGACGCTGAGTTCTGACAGAACCAGCGATAGACGTCAAGTTCGAGATATTCCGCGAGTTTCTCGGTTCACATTTTGTTCTGGGATTCCGCAAGTCGTTGGTCGATGGTTTGTACAAACCTTTGAGCCATGTCTACTAACAACCGCTTGAGATTAGGCCATTTGATTTACCACTGAGTTTGATTCGTCACTTGTTCAGTCCCGACGACGAAAAGGACGAGACGGCAAACCAGTAATTTAGGCTGAGTTAAAGCAGAAGACCCAGCACTTGGCTGGGTCTTCATTGGGATCTTACTGGTCGGGGCGACAGGACTCGAACCTGCGCCCCCCCCCCCGCTCCCAAAGCGGGTGCGCTACCACTGCGCCACGCCCCGACTCATTTCGACAGTTCCTAAAAACTTTCGTGCGGTATTGACTAGTTCAGCCTCACGAAGGAGGGAGGGCCATTTGGTGCAAAGCTCTCTGGTCGACTAGTCGTTTAGTTTGTTGGCAGTTATGTAGTCCATGTTCATTTCGATGCCGAGGCCGGGGGCTATTGGATCGAGGTGGAGAGCACCGTTGGTGTTGTCGAGTGGCGACTGGATGAACTCGTTGTATTTGCTGAGATCGGCGTTGGCAGTTTCGAGCTTGTAGAAGTTCGGAACGGTCATCATCACGTGCGCTCCGGCGAGAACGTTTATCGGTCCCGATGCATCATGTGGTGATATGGGAATGTAGTACGTTTCGGCCTGAGTCGATATTTTCTTTAGCTCGGTGATGCCGCCGGTCCATGTGACGTCGGGCATCACAAAATCGGCGAGTTGGTTTTCGAAGATTTGCACGAATTCCCAGCGGGTGTGGAGTCGTTCGCCGACTGAGATTGGGACGTTCACTTTGTCGCGAACCTGGCTTAGGGCGTGGTAGCTTTCGACTGGCACTGGCTCTTCGAACCAATCGATGTCACCAGCATCTTCGAGCGAGTTGCAAAGTCGGATGGCGGTTGGGACGTTGAAGCGTCCGTGGGCGTCTATGAGAACTTCCATATCTTCGCCAGCGATTTCACGAATTCTGGCGGTTAGCTCTGAGGCTACTCGTTCGCCCGCTTTATCGAGATTTCCGCTGAGATATCCGGCGTTTTGTTTTGATTGCTCACCAGTGAACGGAAATGGGTCGAACTTGAAGGCTTTGTGTCCTGAATCGACGATTTTCCTGATTTCTTGCTCGACACCTTCGGGGGTTCCGAAGTTCTTTTGATCAGGGTGCGTGTAGAGCAGGATTTCGTCACGGACTTTGCCGCCGAGTAGTTCGTATATGGGGAGGTTGAGGACTTTTCCTCGGATGTCCCAGAGCGCTATATCAATACCGCTGACGACGTGTGTGGTTGCGCCTCGGGAGCCCATGTATGTGAAGGCTCGGAAGATTTTGTTCCAGATTCGTTCGATCTGTGAGGGGTCTTCGCCAATGAGGAGATCGTTAAGTTTTTCGACGATGCCGGCAACGGCTCGGTTGGCTGTGAGGGTGGTTGTAGTGATTTCGCCCCAGCCAGTGACGCCTTCATCGGTTTGCACTTCGATGAAGAAGTATTCGCCCCAGAAGGTGCCTTCTACTTTTACGAGCCAGGGTTTGATTGATGTGATTTTGATTTTAGTTAGCTCCGGGCGCCATAGGATGGCTTGGTCGCCGCTGCAATTTTCGTTAGGTAGCGCTCGTCATCGGATGACTTGGTTCGCGTCGCACTTCTCTTACCCTAGCCCTTCCGCCTGGAAGTGGATAGCTCCGGCGGTGGTTGGGGTCTGGGTTTGTTTACTTTAGGCAGGTGGTCGATTGACCCTGAAAATGAATTCAGGGTGACAGTTTGATTGTTGTTGGCTGTTTTGTTATTGCGTTTGGTTGTCGATTGGAGCCACATCCTAACCCTCTCCCTTGGATGGTGAGGGTTAGGGTGTGGCTAGACGGTATCGGTGATGTGGATCCACATGGGTTGGTCGCCGATGGGTTGGGTTTTTAAGTGGGCGAGTGTGCCTGTGGGTTCGATTTTGTAGGTTGCAAGATCGCCGTTATCGAGTCCGCTGACGAGCAGGAATTTTCCTTTGGGGTCGATGCCGAAGGCACGCGGCGTTCCGAGTGATGGCTGCTGGCCAAGGGAGGTTAGTTCCCCCGTTGAAGCATCTACTTCGTACATTGCGATGGAGTTGTGTCCGCGGTTGGCGGCGTAAAGGTATTTGCCGTCGGGGCTCATGTGAATTTGGGCGTTTGAGTTTTCGCCAGTGAAATCATGGGGGAGCGTTGACAGAGTTTGGAACGCTTCGAGAGTGCCTGTTGAGGAATCGAACTTGTAGGCGGTAACGCTGGAGTCTTGCTCGTTGTCGAAGTAGAGGAATTTGCCGTTGGGGTGATAGACGTAGTGACGAGGCCCGTGACCGGCTGGTGGTTCAATTACAGCGGGTGTGTTCGGGGTGAGTTTGCCGGTTTGATCATTGAATTTGTACTGGTAGATAGCGTTTGAATCGTCGACATGCGGCAGGAATGTGTACGAGTTTGTTGAGTCGGTCTGAGCACAGTGGGCACGGTGTCGAGTAGCGATCCACTCGGTTGCATCGCCGCCGAGAGCGCCTTGTTCGTCGATTGGGTGGACTGCGATGTGACCAGCCCCGTAGTAGGCGGAGAGCAGGTGGCGACCGGTGTTGTCGACTGATACGTAGCAGGGGTCGGATTCGAGATCGACCGTGCCTATCGGCTTAAGAGTCCCAGACGTTACATCGATATTGAAGCTTGCCATTTTGTTGGCGTCACGAAGCCCGGTGTAGGCGCGTGTGTTGTCGGGTGAAACGGCGAATGGTGCGGGCCCGCCGGGAGTTAAGATATCTTCCTGATGAGTCAGTTCACCGGTTTCTGAGTTGAGATTGTGGATGGCGATTTTGTTGTCGCCTTTGAGGGTTATGTATACGCGTTGCATGGTTTTCGTTTGGTTGGTCTGGTGGATTCTGTCGGGAGGACTTTAGCAGGGATTTGCAGGTATTTCGTACTGCTTCGGTCTCGCTCATCCTAATCTGTGCAACAATGCGCCGCAGATTAACCACTTCTGAATCAGTGTCGAGCTATTTTTTAGTAATGATTGCTTATCACCGGAGAATTTACTCGTATGAACGTCGTTAGAGATCTTTTGAAATCCGGCAAGACCGTTATAGGAACTGCCGGGGCGGCAGCTGGTGACATGACTGTGCTAGCCGATTCCGGTTTCGACTTCCTGTTGTTCGATACTCAACACACGCCGGTCGAGGTCAAACAGCTAATCCCTAATATCCAGTCGATAAAAGGCAAAAAGGCTAAGCCGATCATTCGAGTTAGCGGTAATCAGCCCGATCTCATCTGCTTTGCGCTCGATGCTGGTGCGATGGGCGTTATCGTTCCGATGGTCAACACCAAAGCGGAAGCCGAAGCGATGGTGAGAGCTTGCAAGTACTCACCAGACGGTGATCGTAGTCATTCGGGTCCCCGAGGTGAGTTTGGTGAAGCGGCCGACTACCGCAGTTATCTGGATATGGTGAACGAAGAGCTACTCATAATTCCGATGATCGAAACGCAACAGGCGATCGACAACCTTGATGAAATTCTCAGTGTGCCCGGAATCGATGTTCTCTTGATTGGTCCGTCTGACCTTTCGATTGAACTGAAGACTCCGCTCGATTACACGAGCGATGAGTACACGAAGGGTCTGGACATTATCGCCACTGCTTGTAAGAGGCACGGGGTTGTTCCTGGCATGTACTTCATTCCTCCCACTCTTGAGGCGAACGATCTTATCGCTAAGGGATACAAGTTCTTTACGCAGCCGTGGGCAACTTGGGCCACAGAAGGCATCAAAAACGGGTTGGCGGCTATCGATAGGTAGGTTCGGAGAAAGCTTCAGGGCATAACTGGGGGATGAAACGATTGGTGCTGGCGTGTCGTCGTTCGACTGGCTCAGGATGACAATTGGCCAGTCGAGGGGGCAGTTAGTGGTCTATCTGCTTGTGCCTAGGGATTCGACCCCTTTGGCATTTTCTTGTTTCCATTCCTCGGGGACTGGTCCCGCGTAGGGTGGGTGTTCGAATCGGGGCGGGTTTTCGGTGACTCGGGGATCGTTTTGTTCGACGAGGATTTTCATGAGCCGATCGTGCAGGTGTTTGCGCGTGTTTTTATGCGCGGGTTCTGCTGCGATGTTGGTCATGTAGTGAGGGTCGGATCGTAGATCGTATAGCTCTTCTTGAGGTCGTTTACCGAATCCTAGTTCGAACATCGGGGCTACTTCGGGGTCGGCGCGGTTATAGACCATTCATGACTTGGTTGGGCTTTTGTCGAGATCGGGATAGACACCTGTGTAGCTGTTTAGGAGTTCATCGGGTGGAGGCGGTTCGGCCGTTGGGTCGTCGAGTCCCATTGGGTCGCCAGCGGGCCATCGATCTGGCTCGAAGTTGTGGATGTAGAGGAAATCTTTAGTGCGGATTGCACGGGTTGGATAGGGCAAGCCTTCGTCGGGTCGAGGGTTGTCGACTAGGTTTTGTCGTTCGCGTCCTGTAACGACGAAATCTCGCTGTGGTTCGATTTGACCGCTGCCTTCCGATTTGAGAAGTGGCAAAAGGCTATGACCGGTCATTCCTTCGGGTAGGTCGACTCCGGCAGCGTCGAGGAAGGTCGGGGCAATGTCCATGAGGTTCACGAAATCGTCAACCGTACGACCTGCTGTGATCGCTTTAGGCCAGCGAACAGCCATCGATACCTCGGTGCCGAATTGATAGAGACTGCATTTAGCGCGCGGGAACCCGGGGATGCCGTGGTCGCCACTGACGGCGATTATTGTGTTGTCGAGCTCGCCGATTTCTTCGAGCTTGGCGATGAGTACGCCGAGTCCAGCATCGACAGCTTGGCACTCTCCTAGATAATCGGCGAAATCTTCTCGGATTTCATGGACGTCGGGGAGGAATTCGGGCATTCGACCTTTCAGATCATCGGGTTCGATGCTCCACAGTTCTTTTCCAGAACCCTGTTGCCATACGCGGTGCGTGTTGGTCGGCCCCCCCCAGTAACTTTCACGGCCAGAGACTGTCCGAGCTTCACTGCCTCGTCGTGGGAGTTGTAAAAGCGTAGTTCGCAGCTGAGCGGATCTGCTCCGACGTTCTTTTGGAAGCCGTGCATCGCTGCTGTCGCACCGGTTAGGCCTTCGATGTCGTATTTCTTTACAACTTTGAAGCCGGCATTTTCGAAATCAGATATTTCGAAAATTCTTGATGTTGAATCGACTCGTGCGTAGGGGATAGCTTCATCTGATTCCGAGCTTCCGCAGGCGGCGAATATGGCTGCGAGCAGGAATGCGGCTATAAGTGCTGATGTGGATTTGGCGAATTTATTGTGGGTAATCATGTCGTTCCTCCGGGTGGAGTTCAGACTATGGCGACTTGCTTGGGTTGGCATCACTGTATGCAGTGATTTGTTGGATGTGCGTGATCTAACGAGCGTGGGGCTAGATTTCGTAGATTTTGAGGAGGTTTTTGGCGATTATTAGGCGTTGGATTTCATTTGTACCTTCGCCGATTATCATGAGCGGGGCGTCTCGATAGTAGCGTTCGATTGGGGAGTCTTTGACGTAGCCCGCGCCGCCATGAATTCGCATGGCGTCGAGGGTGACTTCTGCGCAGATTTCGGATGCGTAGAGCTTTGCCATACCGGCTTCTTGATCGACTCTTTCCCCTTGATCCTTTTTGGCGGCTGCATCACGGGTCATGAGGCGGGCGGCGTGGATTTTGGTTGCCATGTCGGCGAGCATGTTTTGGATCGATTGACGGGTTGAGATTGGTCGGCCAAAGGTTTCGCGTTGCTGGGCGTATTTGATAGCTGCCTCAAAGGCGGCTTGTGCGACTCCGATGGCTCGTGAAGCGACGTTGATTCGACCTGTTTCAAGTGAGTCCATCACCTGATAAAAGCCTCTGCCTTCTTCGTTTCCGAGAACGTTTTCGGCGTCGATTCGGTAATCATCGAAGATGAGTTCTGTTGTGTCGACACCGCGGTATCCGAGTTTGTTGAAGTCTTTACCAGAAGTGAATCCCGGGCCTTTTTCGGCTATGAAACCTGTGATGCCTTTATGGGACGGGTTGGTGTTCATATCGGTTTTGGCGAGGAGCAGAAATACGTCGCCCTTACGGCCGTTGGTGATGAACTGCTTGGTTCCGTTGATTACGTATTCTTCGCCGTCTTTAACAGCCCTTGTTTCCATTCCGGCGACGTCGGTTCCGCCACCGGGTTCAGTGAGGGCGAGTCCACCGCGCTTTTTGCCTGAGGCGAGATCGGGAAGCCATTTTTTCTTTTGGTCTTCAGTTCCGTATTTGGTGATGCCCCATGTGAGCATCGAGTGCGAGCCGATGGGTCCGGTTAGCGACATCCATCCTTTTGCGAGTTCTTCGAACACCATGGCGAATGTCGTGACATCGACACCGAGTCCTCCGTACTCCTCAGGCACGGTCATTCCGAACAGGCCCATTTCTGCCATCTGGTCGATGAGTTCCGCCGGGTAAGTGTCGTTTTCGTCGTGCTCGGCGGCCTGTGGAATGGCCTCGTGTTTAACGAAATCTCGGACTGTGGAGAGTAGGTGGGAGCGGACTTCGAGTTGTTGTTCGGTGGGCATTTTGGGGAGGATTGGTGTCGGTGGTGGGATGGTGTGAGCGGACACTATATTGCAGGTGTTGGGGTGTTGGGGTGTTGGGGTGTTCGGGCGATTCGGCAATTCGTGGCCCTTCGACGGGGCTCAGGGTGATGCCGTTCTGTGGTTGGTCGTTTGACCACGATTTTCATCGGGGTGGCAGCGTGGCGTTTTAGCTCCAGGCGTTGTCCGACTCCTCGCAGTGACATGTGTCAGTCGTTAGCTTCGAGTCTCTTCGCTAGAGCCGATCCGGCGGGGCAGCAGGTGCCGTCGTGGGAGTGGGCGAACGAGCTGGATGTGGCGTTGACGAATCGGACTAGGAGCAGCATTACCGGAACTTCGACAAGAACTCCGACTACGGTTGCTAGGGCGGCTCCGGAATTTAGTCCGAATAGCGATACGGCTGCAGCTACGGCTAGCTCGAAGAAGTTAGAGGCTCCGATTAGCGCAGCGGGGGCTGCGATGTCGTGGCTTAGTTTCCACATTTTTGCCACTGCGTAGGCGATTCCGAAAACGATGAACGTTTGAATTATTAGCGGTATGGCGATTAGGCCGATGTGAGTTGGGTTATCGAGGATTTTTTCGCCTTGAAATGAGAACAACAACACGAGCGTTAGGAGTAATCCGACGATAGTGATGGAGCCGAGCCTAGGCAGAAACGACCCTTCGAACCAGTCGGTGCCTTTGGCATTGATGAGCCATTTTCGGGAGAGGTGTCCGGCGGCGAGTGGTATTACGACGTAGAGGGCGACCGATAGTAGGACGGTGTCGTACGGAACGGTGATATCTCCGATGCCGAGTAGGAAAATCACGATTGGTGCGTAGGCGAACAACATGATGAGGTCGTTCACCGTTACTTGAACTAGCGTGTAGGCGGCGTTTCCTTTGGTGAGGTAGCTCCAGACGAAGACCATGGCTGTGCATGGGGCGGCTCCGAGAAGGATGGCGCCTGCGAGGTATTCGTTGCCGAGGTCGCCATCGATCCAAGGGGCGAAGACGATTTTCAGGAAGAACCATGCCACGGCGAACATGGTGAACGGTTTTACGAGCCAGTTTATAACGAGTGTGAGGGCGAGGCCGCGAGGGCGTTTACGGACGTCGGCGATGCTGGAGAAATCGATTCTCGCCATCATCGGATAGATCATGAACCAGACGAGGATTGCGACTGGAATCGACACTTGGCTGACGGTGAATCGGCTGAGTGTGTCGGGGAAGCTAGGCCAAAGTTCGCCGAGGGCTACGCCTACGACGATGCAGAGTGCTACCCAGAGGCTGAGATATTTTCCGAAGATTCCGAGTTGCAATGTCGCGTACAACTTTTTCTTGAGGGCAGTAAGAGTTGAGTTGAAACGATATCAGTATGACGCGTAACCGGCAGTATAGATGCAGCGATTTTTACAAAGCCGTCGACAAACCCGATGTGGTCAGCCGTTGGCTGTATCACGCTCCAGGGAATCGGGCTTGCTCATTGCTGGGTAAATGACGAAGGCGATGAACATGCAGATGATGCCGATACTGGCGGTGATTAGGACTGCAGTTGCGGGATTTAGGATGCTGGCGAGAGCGCCGATGCCCAGCTGTCCGAGGGGTCCGAGTCCGATGAATACGGCGACTGATCCGAGGACGCGCCCGCGCATTTGAGGTGAGGCGGCGTAGATCATGATGGCACTTTGCATCGTGGCGAATCCCGACATTCCAATTCCGCCAATGAAGAGAATGATGAGGGTGACCCAGTAGATTTCGGATTGCGAGAACAGGACGATGGCGATGAGGTAGAGCAGCGATCCCCACATGTAGATTCGGGTGTAGTGGTGCGGCTTGGCGAAGATGACTATTAGGGCGGCTCCCAATAATGCGCCTGCTCCTTCAACCGATTGAAGAAGTCCGATGAGGACGTCGCTTACCTGAAGTACTTGCTTGGCGACGACGGGTTGTTGGCTCATGTACGAGAAGCCGAAGACGTTTAGCACGAGGGTTACGCCGAGCGTGCCGATCATCACTTGGCTTTTTCGGATGTACCGGATGCCTTCGATGATTTGGGTTTTGGGTCCGGTTGGCGCTTCTGTGGAGGTTGGTCGTTGGTACTTCATCGATAGGGCGATGATGATGCCGATCGAGTAGAGGACGACTCCGAGCAGGAATCCGCCTTGGCCGCCGATGGTGGCGAGGAATACTCCGCCTACGAATGGGCCGATGATGCGGAAGAGCGAGTTGGTTGTTTGTTCGAGTGAGACGGCGCGTCCGACGTTCATTCGGCTAACGACTTCGCCGATCATGGTTCGCCGAACTGGAAATTCACTCGCCATCACTGCTCCTATGAAGAAGCTGCCGAGTGCTAGATGCCAGTATTCTATAGCGTCAGCGATTATGAGTGCGGCAAGAGCGGCTGACACGGTTACCTGAACAGCCAGTCCGCCGATCATCAGGTATTTACGATTGAGTCGCTCGGCGACTATTCCGATACCGAAGCCAAAGAGCATCGGGAGGAATCGTAGGAAGAACGTCACTGAAACGAGAAACGGTGAATCCGTTAGTTCGAGCGCGAGCAGGGCGATGACGAGCATTTCGAGCCACATCATGGTGCCCGTCATCCATCCGACCGACCAGAGTCGGAGGAATTGTCCGTTACGGAGTAGTTTTTTTTGTGGGATTGAGGTGGTCAACAGAGAGGGCGGGCTGTTATCGCTTGAAGGGAGCTAAGTGGGTGAGAGGGATCGATCCGTACACGTGCGGATATTCGTCGCCGTCGCTGCTGGTTTCGATTTTCAGTTCTGATAGGTCGTTGTTCGACGTTAGTTCTAAGATTACGTAGTCAGAGCGGTCGGCGTAATAGGTTTCGAGAATCTTGGTTAGTTGTTCTGCGAAGCAGCAGTGGGTGAAGCCATCAGTGTCGAAGTTTAATGGTTTGTAGTTGCCTGATAGTTGAGCTTGATCCCAGTCGGCAAGTTCGGCGACGTGGAGAATACGAGTTCGGCGTGTTGTGGTGTCTGACACTTTTGATTAGTTGACCTGGATCCAGAGCGGCTGGCGTTTTTTCGTTAGGTTCCATCGTCGTCTGACGACTCAGTCACGCGTCGCAATTCCCCTACCCTAGCCCTTCCGTCTGGAAGGGGATAGTGGTGGCGTTGGTTGCGGTTAACGATCCTCCCCCAGAGTGGGGGGAGTTAGAGGGGGAGATTGCGACGCTGAGCCGAGTTACAGAGTAACGAGCGCGAATAACCCCTAACGCCAGAGGGCTTGTACGGCGTCGGTGCAGACGTCGATTGTTTCCTCGGCGGCTCCGGCTGCCATTGGTGTGGTGACTACTTCGTAGCCGCCTTCTTCGAAGTTGTCGGCCATCGGCATGTAGCCCATGTAGCCGTTCGTGTATCCGCTGAACAGGGTCTGTTCGGCAGGCGATGCGCCCTTAACGGCGATTCCGATTTCACAGAACGCTTCGACTGGAATTGCGACTAAAGCGGCGGGACCGATTCGCATTGCTTGCACGGGCATGGCCATGGGGCCGTCGGCAGTGCGAGTGGCGTTTCCGAGCACGAATCCTGCTCGCTTTGCGTTGGATACGGCGAGTTTGACTTCGTCTTCTGGCTTGTTCTTTCTGGCTTCATTGAGCGTTTCCACTGCTTTGTCGAAATCGGCCTGAGCTTCTTCGATAGTTGGGAAGTCGCCAACGGGCAGTGTGGCAGTTGTGTTGATGATTCTGAGTGTGTCGTCGGGCTCACCGGCAGGGTCGTCTTCGTACATGCCGAGATCGGCGCCAGATTGGATGACTTCGACGAGTCGTTCTTTTCGAGGGATGGGGTCGATTTCAAGTCGGATTCGTGCGGACTCGAGACCGAGTCGTTCGCCAAGCCACTGAGCAACCGCTACTTCACCGATGAAGCCGTGGGTTGGACCACAGTTACCGGCTGCTCCTTGCAAGAACAGACACAGCCCGCCGCCGTACTGTTCGACAACTTTTCGGGCGTATCCCGGGTAGTCGGGCGAGAGAAGTTTGTTTGCAGGGCCGAGAATCGTCGGGTGGCAGGCGAAGTTTAGGAGGGTGGCGATTGGCTCGCCTTCGGTGTCGTTGATTGCAACGATGCCGATTTCTTGATCTACCACGCCGTCCCACTTTCGACCTGTAAATAACGTGCCGTCGGCAAGAGCAGGTCGGCGGTTTACATTGATCGTGCTTGTGCCTTTGCCGACTCCAACATGAGCGGGTTTGGCGTTGTGGCGCGCCGTGTTTACGGCGGTGGCTACTCGTTCGGGAAGAGAATCCCAGTAGGGTCCGACTAGCTCCATACCTTCGTTTAACCAAGATTGTCGGTTCACAGGTCCGGAGTGGGTGTGGGTTGCCGAAATTCGGAGGTTTTCTTTTTTGATGCCGGATATCTTGGCGACTTCAGCCCGAATGGCTGCATCGTCGTCGTTCATGAGCACACCGATGTCGAGATCGACGATTGCGATTTCGAGGTCGCCGTCGGTTACGTATAGCGCCGTTGCGTAGAACGGCATGTCGACGCCTTCGGCACGTTGGTGGGTTGCTGCACCCCAGCCTGCGTGGGCGATTCCTACTGGAGGGGTTATGTCAGTTCGGCCGGCGCCTGCTGTGAGCATTGTTTGTTGAATTCCGCTTGTTGAAGTTGGGATTGGTTGAGGGAATTTATCACCGGAGATACGGTTTTGGGTGGGAGTTGATGGCTGATTTGATTGTTCAGTGGGGCTGGGCGTTTGATCTTGAACCCATTCGGCGCTGCTCAGGACAAGAATGATTTAAGAAGACATGAAGAGGGTGTTTGACGGGGTTGGTAATTGGGTAAGCTGTCTTTTCCCTTACCTAGGGATTTAGTAAAGCGACTTTACGAGAACTGGCGAAGCGATTCTTATGGCACTAAAACAGCGACTTCTTTATTTGAGTGCGCAATCGACTGATCCTCGTTCGCCTGCGATTTCGCAGGCGTTGCACGAGCCGGTTCTAGATTCGATTGTCGAGATTGATCCGACCAAAACGGGTTTGGATTATGAATCGGTCCACGACGCAATTTGCGATGGCTGGCGGGTGGTTCATTTCCCTGATCAGCGCGGGTCGTTAGATGGTTCCGAAGTCGAGGTTTTTGGTTACCAGTTCGTGCTGGAAAAAATGGAGCAACATGATGACTAGCGCTATTACTACTTCCGGTGCTTCAGGGGTTTCGACGAAGAATTTGCTGAGCGACGACCAGGTCGCTGACTTTGTAATCAATGGGTACCACATTGTTGAGCCACAGTTTCCTGCTGAGTTTCACTCGCAGATTTACAGTGAGCTTGAAGCGTTGCCGACGAATCCTGGCGACGAAATCAACAAGGCGGTTCCGGCGATCGACGAGGTTTATGAACATCCCGCGGTTCAGGGAGCATTGTCGAGTCTGCTGGGCGGAGACTACACGAGGGCTGCTCATCGGCATTGTCATAGGAATTACCCGGGTACGAGAAGTCAGGCGTGGCATCAGGACAGTCTAAATATTCCGACGCTGGACGATGGGCATGGACGTGTATCGGATCATGTTCAGAGTGTGTTGGTGATGTACTACCCGCAAGACGTTGCTTCGAATATGGGGCCGACAGCATTGATTCCGGGTTCACATTTGTTTACGGCGGCTGGTGATCGAAATGCGTCGCATGGGAATTTCAGAGATCAGATTGTGGCTGTTGTTCCGGCAGGATCGGTGTTGATTCTTCACTACGATATTTGGCATGCGGGTACTGCGAATACGAGCGATCAGATTCGTTACATGGTGAAGTATTTATTCGAGCGCACCAGCGAGTCGACTGAGCCGAGTTGGAACCATGAACCAGCTAATGACGTTCGGATTCTTGAGCGGCTTGAGCGAGATGAGGCGGCGCTGATGCAGCGTTCGTTGGTGAGCAAACGAAACTACCGTCGAACGACGATGTGGAACAATCTTGCCGGTAGTGCTGGGCTGAACTACGAGTACCGCGACAAGTGGTCGGGCGAGTGGCCGAAGCCTAACGTTTAAGGCGTTCCACGAATCGCTCTGGGAGACTCTGAAATCAGGTTGTTCCGTGCTCGAAAATGATTGCACGAAAAACGACGTCCGGAAGCGGTGAGTGATGCAGGGTGTGTTCAGAGTGATGAATGGTGATTTGAGAACGATAATATTTGCACTTGCAATGGTGTTCGCTGTGGGCTGCACTTCGACTGATCAGGTCGATGCTGTTGCGCCACATGTAAATCCTGAAACTGGCATCGAGTTCGTCTCGGTGGACCGGTTCTCAGAGGTCGCCGGGACGGTGATGCGCAGATCACAAAACAGTGATTTGCCTGAACCGAACGAGCCGATTGACTAAGACGCTGATTTTCTTAATCACGTGCTGGCACCTGATGGTAATGACGTTAGTTATTACGCGTTCGACGTCAATTCGTTGCTATCAGCTCCGGTGTATTCGTTTGTGTTTGCGTCTGATCCATCGACTCGTGCGGATGGGCAGGCTGCGATTTTCGATGTGATACCAGGTGATGAGGGCTACAACGACTACTGGCAGGTTGTGCAGGTGTTGGTGCCTGATAACTACGATCCAGATTCGATTCGTAGTTATCAGGGGATTGAGGACGCCGGATTCGAGCTAAAGCGAACAGCGACGATTATCAATTGCCCTATCGTTCCGGCTGGTTCAACAGCTGAGCTTGCGGAGCGAACAGCTACAGGTTGGTATAGCGATAACCATGTCCGGTACTTTTCATTCGAAACAATTCGTACTAGTACGCTAAACCCGGGGACGCTCGATGTTCCGTACGCCGTTGTACGAGTGATTTTCGAGGACAACGAGCCGTCGAAGGGAATGAAAATCGACCCTGCGACAGGCAAAACACACAATGTTTTTGATTCGATTCCGGGTGACGAGCTTTACAGGTCGTTATGGCGACATGACTTTGTGGATGAGGCAGGTTTTGACACAGTGGGTGATTGGGCATCTTCAAAGGCTACTTCAGAGATTGAACTCGAAATGGATCACATATTGGTCAATTGTCCGGTCGTTATTTCGGAAGAATCCTGAACCAATTCCGGGCCGTGTACCCAAGCGAGTGACGAGATTCACTGGCTATCATTCACCGATTGAATTTATCGTAGTTTTCAGGAGATCCTTGGCAGATGGCTAGTGTTAAAGATTTGAATGGCAAGGTGGCGGTGGTCACTGGCGGTGGGCGTGGTATTGATAGAGCTATTGCACTGAGTTTGGCTGAGGCGGGGGCTGATGTTGCGGTAGTCGCTCGGACTTCATCTGAGATCGGTGATGTTGCTGCACAGATTCGCGGGATGGGTCGCAAAGGCTCGCCAGTAACGGCTGATCTGACGGATCCGGGGAATGTTGATGCTGCAATTGCGGTGATCAAGTTCGAATTTGGCCAAGTGGATATTTTGGTTAATAACGCTGGTGGGGCGACTGATCGATCGGCGATGATCGAATCGAGTCGAGTCGAGACGACTGGCTTGGTGCGGTTCGCTTGAACATCGACAGTGTTTATCTGATGACTGTTGGTCTTCTTCCATTGATGGGCGAGGGATCGAAGATCATCAATGTTGGCTCGGGAATGGGGCACAGCTCGGGCGGGGCGAATTCGTCGTATCGGGTTGGTAAGGCTGGCGCTTGGATGCGGACTCAGTGCATGGCTGAGGAATTTTGGGAGCGCGGGATTGATGTGAATGAGCTGGTGCCGGGTCCGGTGGCAACTAATGCTAAGAAGGACATCATGGAGGTTGGCGGGCCGCCTCCGTTTGCTCCGAGCGAGCGTGTGAAGACTCCTGACCTAGTTGTGCCGCTGGCGATGTGGCTGGCGAGGCAGGGCACGGGTGGTCCGATAGGCGAGAGCTTTAGCTTGGCTCGGCGCCCGCTTTAGGTGTGGTTGCGGGCTGGCGCACACTCAGCTTGATTTGTAGATGCTGGTGGCAGTTTTTAGAGGTAGGTCACGAGTGTGGTGGATGTGCTGCGCGGGAATGATTCGCGTTTCGTAGACCGTCCGCGCTTTTTCTCTTGAACCGAAGTAGTCAGCGTCTCTGGCGGTGCCACGTTTAAGAATTCTTTTGTTCGAGATATCGAGCCAGAACGATGCATCCCAGTTTGGTCTAAGTTCGGCTTTCAATAGGAAGACGCCTTCGACAATGATTATTTGATGGATTGTCGAGGATTGTTTGCTCGTGAGACTTTGCTTTAGCTTTTTGAGGTCTTGCAGCAGCTGATCGAAATCGAATCCTCGCAGGTAATAGTCTTCTGCTTCGGTGGGCCGACCGGTTCGGAGTCTGCGGGGGCGTAGGTACGAGTCGACTTCGATTGTTGCGACGCTGTGACCTAGCTTGATTAGCTGTTGTTTCAGCCATTTAGTGGCGGCACTTTTTCCTGCGCAGTCGGATCCCGTTATCGCCAGGGTGAATGCGTCGCTCGGCCGTTTCGAACTCAGTTCAAGCGTGAGTTTGAGTATCTCATGGTAGTAATCGGGCTGGCTTGGTGGCTTCATTTATCGGATCGAATGCTGTGTGCCGGTTTGAATCGGTGCTTTGGAATAAGAACTAGCCAATTAGGTTGCGGGCGGTTGGTATTTAACCACTCACCAAGTAATGAAATTTAGTAGTTGAACTGGGCTGCCGATAACTTGTGGAGGGATGAGGATTTCTTTCGGTCAATTACATACACATTCAGGACTAATCCCCCGGGTGGTAACTGGTACTTTCGAGTTATCTAAGTTCCCGACGAATACAAATGCGCCCCGACCAGTGGTTTAACACCGATCGAGGCGACTCTTTCGAGAATCAAATTCAACTACGACTCAATCCTCGAAAGAATAACAATTATGGCGAGTTTTCCAATAAAAATCAGCGTAGGTGTTGCCCTTGTGGCTGCATCATGGGCTTCATTTTCGGTTGATTCAGTAAATGACAACTATGGGTGGCTATATTTGATAGCCGCGCTCGGTTTGACCGGTTTGGGGATGTATCTCAGTTTTCAAAACGAGAACTAGGATTTCGGACCGGTGTCCCATATTTTTCACAAGCTACTTCAGTGGGCTGAAGGGAAAGGGCATGTAGAGCTTGCTGTCTTGGGTACGTGGCTTTGGTGCACCTTTTGGTGGCCAGGCGCCTGTTTCGACAGCTTCTTTTCGGACTCGTGAGCGTTCTTCGAGTGAAGAGTAGCCCCAGAGGTGCGCCCATTTGTTGAGTCCGCCGAGTTCGGTGTACCAAGCTCCGATGAACGGTGAGAGCTTTTTGCGTTCGTCGATTGCCTTGCCCCAGGTGTCGATTACTGCTGGGGTTTCGCCGGTTGCATATGTGTACGTGCGAAGTTCGTAGAACGGGCCCTGGGCTCCGGTTATCGATTCGTCGTTGAACGGTGCGGGGAAGTAGATGTCGGCGGCTTGTCCTGCGAGTAGGTCGCCAGTCGCGGGTGGCCAGCCGGTTATGCCAGCGGTCTTTTCACGTATCGCCTGACGTTCGTCGAGGCTTTCGTATGGCCAGATGTGGAGCGCTTGGTTAAGAGGTCCGAATTCTGTGTAGAAGTAGGCGAATAGATCTGAATGATCGAGTCGTCCGCCATTTAGCGAATCGGTGAGGGTCGCTTGGTACTTCGGCATGTTGCCGGGGAAGATGTCGTAGGTTCTGAATTCGTAGATCATCGTTATTACTCCGGGCGTCATATGATGGCTTGGTCGTTAGCTGCAATCTACCCTTCCCGAAAGAAGGGGGAGTGGTTGGGGGGGGCTGTGGTGTTTTTTGTTCGTTCGTTGCAATATGGCGTTAGTCGCGGGCGTCGTCGAACGACTTGGTAGCTCGCTGCATTCTACCCTCACTCTAACTCCCTCCCGAAGGAGGGGGGATTTGATGTGAGCCTGTCGTAAATTTGAGCGCTTGCCTGTCGTCCTTCGACGGGGTTCATCCTGGGCATCGTGGAGAATTAAGCGCAGGATGAAATTCAAAACCGTTGCCGAGCGACGATACTAGTCGCTTAGTTTGCGCATTACTCTGCCCGGTAATTCGCCGTTTGGCTTGCCGTTTTCTAGGGCTGGTTTGCCGTTTACGAAGACGTAGTCCATTCCGGATGAGTAGACATGCGGGTTCACAAAATCGTTGTGCTGTTTTACGTTCGTTGGGTCGAAGATCAATACATCGGCGATTTGGCCGGGAGCTAGTTGTCCTCGTCTCGATAGGTTCAAGCGTGAAGCGGGTAGGGCGGTCATTTTGAATATCGCTTCTTCAAGAGTGAATAGTCCGCGCTGTTCAACAAACTGTTCAATGATTATCGAATTCGTCGCGTAGCTTCGAGGGTGTGGTTTGCCAGACGAAAGTGGACCCTCGTCTCGCAAGGATGAGCCGTCGGAAGCGATCGACATCAGCGGCCACTTTGCGATCGAATCGATGTCTTGGAGTTCCATCGAATGTAGTACGTACGATCCTTCCGATTGTTCGTACAGGCGTAAGGCAGCTTCTTCTGGCTCACAGCCCCATTCATCGGCGATATCTTGCAGGCTGCGCCCTTCTAAAGATTGATCCGGCGGGAAGCTAGCGATTACGCAGCCCTCTGCCGAGTGGTTGCGGTTGATATAATAGGTGACGTCGGCTCGCACCTGTGCTCGTGTATCGGCATCGGAGAGTCGGTCGAGCGTCTTTTGGCGTCCGCCTTCCAGTGCCCAACGAGCGAACATTGCGCCCGAGAAACCGGTAGATGACCACTCGTACGGATACTGGTCGCCAGCAACATCGATGCCTTCAGATCGTGCGCGTTCCATACCTTCGATCAACTCGTAACCGCGCCCCCAGAATTTTGGTCCGACGGCTTTGACGTGCGAAATTTGAATTCGAGCCCCTGTGCGTCGACCGACCTCGATGGCTTCTGCATGAGCCGGAAAGAGTCCGCTTAGGTCGTCGGCTTCGGATCGAATGTGAGATGAGTAGAGCTTGCCGCGATCGGCAGCCGGTTGGGTGACAGCAATTATTTCATCTGCGAGAGAGTACGAGCCGGGTCCGTACCAAAGTCCGGTCGACATACCGAGTGCTCCGGCGTCGAGCGATTCTGCGAATAAAGTGGTCATTCGCTCAAGCTCCTGGGGAGTTGGCATGCGGGCTTCCATGCCCATAACCGCTCCACGAACCGTGCCGTGTCCGATTTGTGCGGCGATATTTATCGTCGAACCTGATTCCTCAAGTGCGCTCAAGTAGCCGTCCATGGTCGACCATCTTGGCTTGAACTCGGGATCGTAGTTGTCGGTTCGATCTTTGAAACCGGGAATTGTGTTTTCGTTTAGCGGCGCACAGTAGCTCATGCCACAGTTGCCCATCAGCTCGAACGTAACACCTTGGGTGAGTTTCGAATCGGCGTGTGGATCGATAAGGAACGAGTTGTCAGAGTGGGTGTGTAGATCGATGAAACCGGGTGTGACGACCTTTCCCGTAGCATCGATTTCTCGTAGTGCTTCGCCTTGGATTTCACCAACCGATACGACGGTGTCTCCTTTGATTGCGACTTCGGCCTTGAACCGCGCTGAGCCGGTACCGTCGACTACCGTTCCGTTCCTGATGATGAGATCGAACAATATTGTTCTCCTACGAGTTATGAAGCCTCGGTTGTATTATTCCGGTCGCCTTATTTTAATATTCTGACGGCTCGATTTTTAGAATGGGCATGAGCATACCGCGGATACGGGAGTAACATGTTTCGGCTCACGATCAGATCTCGCCACCGGTGACACATTGAGTCTGTCGGCATTTGACGACGGAATAATTGCACGCTGGCGGCTATGGAGTCGGTTTCGTACATCGAAATCGGCCACCGGAAAGAACAAAAATATGAAGTTTGTACGATTTTCAAATGGCGGCGATGCTGCCTACGGTGTTGTCGATGGCGACACAGTAAAAGAGATTTCTAATTCGCCAATTGGGCAGGACTACTCTGAGACAGGTGCAACGCACGACCTGAACGAAGTTAAGATCCTCGCTCCAAACCCCAACCCAAGCAAAATGCTTTGCCTTGCGTTGAACTACGGTTCACACCTTCTTGGTGCCGACCGACCTACACGACCACAGCCGTTCTACAAGAACACTAATGCGATCATTGGTCCTGGCGATCCAATCAAGCTTCCTGCTGATGCAGGTTTGGTTGTTTGTGAGTCGGAACTGATTGCGATCATCGGTAAGGAAGCTAGCAAGGTTTCTGAAGCTGACGCCCTCGATTACGTTTTCGGCTACACGGCCGGTAACGATGTGAGCGCTCGTGAGTGGCAGTCGGGTGCGAATGCTGATATTCAGTGGTGGCGCGCCAAGTCGGCCGACACGTTCGGTCCTACAGGTCCGTTCATCGTTACCGATATCGACCCGCAGAACGTTGCAATTCGTGGATTGGTAAACGGTGTTGAGGGGCAGAAGTGTCATTCGTCAGAGATGATTTTTACTACTGCTCAGGCGATTTCGTACCTCAGCACTTACGTGACTCTGTACCCAGGCGACATGATTTGGACTGGTACTTCGGGAACAACTCCACCAATTAACGTTGGCGGCGATGTGACTGTTGAGCTCGAGCACATCGGCGTGCTCCACAACCCAGTCATCGCCGGGTAGATGGCTTAGCCACGTTCTCTGGCAGTTCGAAAATTCGATGCTGAAAAGAAAAGCCCGTTCGCCTGTTTATTGGCGAGCGGGCTTTTTGTGTGTTTGCTGTCGGAAGCGTATGGCTTCAGTAAACGACAGCCGCCAATCGATTTCCCGAGTGCAGCTGAGGGATCTGGTGCGGGGAGTGCGTTGTCCGTCTTTAGCCGACGAACGATAGATACTAAAAATGAATTCAGGATGACAGTGTGCGTTGCTGGCTGTGGATGTCGTCCTTCGAGAACCTCAGGATGACACTTAATTCCCACTGGTGAACTAAGCGTGCGCTAGCTCAAACAAAGGCATGCGGCCTTTTGCTTCGTTGCGGAGTATTGCTTCTTCATCTTGCGTAATTGGAGTGAAGTCTTGGGCGACTTCGACTGACATTTGCCACAGCTCGGGGTCGCCGGGTGGTATTGCCGCAGAAATCGGCTGCGACAGAGTCCAGCGTAGTGCGAGTTTCATGAGATCGCGATCTTCGATCGGGGCGTACCAGCACTTTTCGCGAGGTCGGTTATCGCCATCTTTGAGATTGTGATGGGCGGCACCTTTTAGAGCCAATCGGGCGACACCACGTTTTTCGGCTTCGTCCATGATCTGAGGGCCGAATCCTGCCTCAAACCACGTTGTGAAATTGACCGGAAATAGCACGGAGTCGAACTCAAATCGACCCATAAGCTCGACCGCCAATTCGGCAGAATGCACCGAGAAGCCGACGTTGTTGACGAGTCCTTCGTCGCGAGCTTTCGCAATGACTTCGAGCGCACCACCTGGTCCGGTTGCCACTTCGAGGTCTTCTTCGGTCGTCATCGCATGCATTTGGTAGAGATCAAAGTGATCGGTACGAAGAAGTTTTAGCGAATTTTCGAGATCTGCACGGGCTTCGGGACCTGTTCGAAACTTGGTCTTGCATGCTAGAAATACGTCGTTGCGGTATTGCTCGAGTGCGGGGCCAAGCATGTTCTGGGCGTTGCCGTATCCGGGGGCGACATCGAAGTAGTTGATGCCCTGATCGATCGCCCAAGAAACGTATCGTGCAGAGTCTACTGTGGTTTCTTCTTTTACGACGATGCCAGCGAAGGCGATGATCGAAAGATTTTGGCCGGTGGTTCCGTAGTCGCGGTATTGCACGTTGGTTTCCTCAATTGGTGGGCGGCGAGAATTCATCGTACTACGGTTGGGTTGTGTCGAGCCGGGTTCATTGGTTGGGGGCGAACGATAGATCCGTGAAATGAATTCAGGATGACAGCGTGCATTGGTGATAGCACCTGTCGTCCTTCGACTGGCTCAGGATGACATTTGAAGTAGTAGCAAATTGGTAGATTCTTCCAGCGTGTCGTCGATGCGTTTCAGCCTACGTTCAACGAACCGCTAGAAAACGTGGCACTGCCACCTGGAAAACGTAGCCTCGCTACCCGATGCCGAAGTTTCGGGATACTTCGCCTTCGGTTAGCCAGTAGAAGATTAGGTACCCGCCGACGAGGATTAGCACACCGGCCGAGATTGAGTGGACGTACGGCATGATTCGGCGAATCTGTTTCACCATTGCGCCTTTGAACACTGCGATGCCCACCGTCAGAACCGTGATAACGAACGTCATACCGAGTGCGTAAGCTAGAAATTGTCCCGTGGCTTCTACGACTCCGCCGGTCGCCAGTGAGCTGCTTATCAGTCCTAAAAAGATTGGGAGCGTGCAGCTGAGCGATGCAACCGCATATGAAATACCGAACAGGAAGTAGCCCTTCACGCTGGTGTCAGAGGCAGTGCCGATTTTTGATGCCGCCGACTGGGCTCGATTGTTGTAGAGCTTGCCGCCTGCGAAAAGGTATGCACCAAGCCCAGCTAAGACGAAGCCGAGGAAAAATCCTACCCACGGGAAGATCACGATGAACGATCGTGCGCCAGAAGATATTGCCAGTCCGACTCCGCCGAACAACAGCACAAATCCTGCTCCAAGAGCGGCACTTACGTAGAGAGCTTTGAGCAGTGAGCGGGACATTCCGCGGGGAGAAGCACCTGAGTCAACATCGCCTTGCTGATCAGTTAGGTACATTGTCAGGAATGCAGGAAGCATCACGAATCCACAAGGGTTCACGGTTGCTACCATCCCAGCAGCAAAGGCGAATCCGAGCGGCAGGAATGATCCGATGTTGCCGACTAGGCCCGCACTATCAGAAGAATAGTTCAGCGCACCACCGATGAAACCGTTAGCCCCGGGACCAACGATCAGACCGGCAACCAGTGCTAGGCCGGCTACAAGCGCGGCTATGGTTGCAGGAATGGGAAGGTTCTTCGGTTTGAATCCGATTTGGTCTTGTGAAAATTCCGTGCCTACTGATGACATTTACTGAGGAGAGCCTTCCTGAAGCGTTTCGATACTTGTGCAGTTTTGTTTCCCCGTGGTGTGGGAAACACTGATGGCGGCACTGTCGAAGAGTTATTGATTCTGATGCACGAAGCGTCAGATAGATCCACGATAAAGCCAATCACCTAAAAATGGGGTATCGAAACTGTGGTTGCTGGTTGCAGGTTAATACGCCAACTATGATTGCTCGGATTGCCTGAGATGTTTTGAGCCTCGGGAATTCAATTTGCTCTATCCGGTATTTCTTTCGCACGATTTTAGGTCGCTTTAATTGGCCTTGAAACTTGATAACACGCAGCCGCTGCTAATCCCACTGACTCAAGACACTGTTTCTCAAGAAGTGCCGCGGATTACGGTGCATCTCGCCATATCGGACAACGACCTTGAATACGCCATGTTGAGCCTGCTTGGTCGCAATGCGAGATTTTCGGTGGTTAAAGGCAGCATAGGGTATGCGGCAGAATCGGATGTGCGACTGATCGACGAGCGTCCCCATGTAGATCAGCTGCAAAATCTTGATGAGCAGATGCCGCCGAAATTGCTGTACATCGGTCTCGACGATTCAGATGAGTCATTGATCGAGGCTGCCCGTGCGGGTGCGTGGGCGTTTGTTCGCGAAGGTGCGGATTCAAGCGAGCTCGAAGACACGATTTGTAGTCTTGTGGAAACCGATGGAAGCCCACTGCTGAAAAGAATTGCTGCGAGAGGATCGGGCTCAGCAGCTTTGCTGAGTGATTTGTCAGCGGTTCGAGACGATTCAATTAAGGTCCATGCCGTGCAAAATCCGCTTAGGCCCGATGAGATAAGAATTCTTGAATTGATCGCACGGGGAGAACCCAGCAAAAACATCGGCAATATCGTCGGACTTGCGGAGCAGACGGTAAAAAACTACGTCGTTAAGATCTTTATCAAAACTCAAACCCACAATCGTGCTCATGCCGCTGCATTGGCTGCTCAGCGCGGCTGGTTATCGTCTCTCGACAGCGAGTAGTGATTAGTTATGAATTGACCCAGAATTAGGGTCTGGATTTGAACTAGAGCTGTGATAGAATGAACTTCGATTCGTTGCACGATAACTCGGCGCATGCAAGTCCTGCGTCTATTTGTGTGTCCCGATAATTTTTATACCAAGCCGGTTCTAAAGTTGTTGAACCGGAAGTAGAGGCAAGTAATTGACGACTTCAGAGACCCCGCAAGTTGCTGCAGTAGAAACTGAGCAAGAGGAGACTCTGGCGCCTCTCGACCTGCGTTCGCTTTTTGTCGCTGGTGTGCACTTCGGTCACCCTTCTAAGCGATGGAACCCAAAGATGGCTAAGTACATTTTTGCTAAGCGATCGCGTGCACACATCATCGACCTATCCAAGACAGTCACCTCTCTGAAAGCCGCTAAGGATTTCGTAGAGAAGATTATTGGACAGGGCGGCGAGTGTTTGATGGTCGGGACTAAGGCCCAGGCTCAAGGCGCTATTAAAGAACAGGCTGACAAAGCCGGTGCGATGTACATCAACCAGCGCTGGTTGGGCGGAATGATGACCAACTTCCAGACCATTCAGCCTCGAATAGAGCGACTGGTTTTCTTGGAAGACGCATTTGCTAAAGGCACTGTCGTGTCGCAGACCAAGCGTGAGTCACTCATGCTTTCGCACGAAGTAGAACGACTGAACAAGTTCTTCGGCGGAATCAAGGAAATGGTGAAGCTACCGCAGGTTCTGTTCATTGTTGATATTGAAAAAGAGAAACTCGCTGTAGCCGAAGCACGACGACTCAAAATCCCGATTGTGGCTATTGTCGACACGAACTGTGACCCCACAGAAGTCGACTTCGCCATTCCGGGTAACGATGACTCGGTTCGATCTATCACATTGATAGCGCAGCACATTGCTGAGGCGATTTCTAACGGTAAGGCTGCTGCTAAGTTTGCTCGAGAAGAGCGAATGGCTGCCGAAGCTGAGCTTGAAGCCCAGGAAGCTGCGGCGCGAGCTGCTGCACAGGCAAAGGCGGCTGAACGGGCCGCCAAGGCTGCTGAAGAGAAGAAAGTTGCCGACGCTAAGAGGGCTGTTGAAGCTAAAGCTGCTGAAGCTGCGAAGCCAGCTGCTGTTGTTGAAGAAGCCAAGCCTAAGGCTGATGCTGAGACTAAGCCAGAAGCTAAGACGGAAGCTAAGCCAGCCGCTGCAAAACCAGC
>ERZ890510.145-NODE-145-length-59447-cov-9.330819_pt1 | contig 59447 bp, 58 predicted proteins | sample MGYA00521265_ERZ890510 | MGnify/ENA primary metagenome ERZ890510 (study PRJEB32303, sample SAMEA104408624) | aquatic metagenome | biome: Brackish water; feature: Chemocline; material: water | place: Baltic Sea | collected 2014-10-26T21:54:00 | depth 110 m ... | reverse complement strand
CCTTCTTGTCGTCCTTCTTGTCGTCCTTCTTGTCGTCCTTCTTGTCGTCCTTCTTGTCGTCCTTCTTTTTTTTTTGTTCATTTTTCAGCAACTCTTTTGCTAAAACATAGTTATACCTTGTTTCGTCATCATTAGAATTATTAAGCAAGGCACTTTTAAAAGAATTAACAGCGCTTTGATAGTCCTTGTTTTGCATGTAAACATTCCCTAAATTATGAAAAGCTTTGTGGCGCTCCTGTTTTGTATTGGATTTTTTAATTGAAGTTTTGTATTGATTAGCTGCTTCTTGGTTTAATTGACTTTTATAAAATGAGTTGCCCAAATTATATGATGCTACATTATTTAGAGAATCAACTGAAATCGCTTTTCTGTAAAAGACTTCTGCATCTATTAAGTTATTTTCAACATACTCTAAATTCCCGTCTAATGTCATGTTGTTTGATTTTTTATTCACAATAGAATCCTGAGAGAAAATCTTTAAAGACACTATTATTAAAAAAAATACTTTATATGTTTTATTCATTAAATAAATTTAGCTTTTTTATCCAATATGTTTTTTTGTCAAAAACAAACAATTCCAAACATAGAAAAATTAAAGCAATTGCTATAAACCATTGAAATTGATCTTTATAAGCAATAAACTGCTTCGATTCAAATTCTTGTTTATCCATTTTTTTTAACTCTTCAATAATAGTATCAACCACTTCTTCTGTATTTGTGCCTTCTATATAAATGCCACTACTTGAGTTAGCCAATTCTTCTAATAATTCAGGAATAAGTTTAGTAATTACCACTTCCCCCTCAAAATCCTTTTTATAAGATTGCACTATATTATTTATTTTCATTGGGATAGGAGCTCCTTTTAATGTTCCTATGCCGATCGTAAAAATAGTAATTCCTGTTGCTTCAACTATTTCGGAAATATTTTGATTTTCAAGTTCATGATCTTCTCCATCAGAAAGTATACATAAAACTCTGTTAGTTTGATTTTCATCATCATAATAATCTTTAGCTAATGTGATTGATTCTAAAATTGCTGTTCCTTGTGAAGATAACATCTCTGTGTTTAAGCTTTCAAGAAACATTTTTGCTGTGGAATAATCATTTGTAATTGGCAATATTGGTAACGCTGTAGCCGCATATGCAATAACCCCAACTCTATCTGAATTTAATTGATTAATTATTTGGGAAACCAGTCGTTTTGCTTTTTCAAGTCTATTAGGAGCAACATCTTCTGCTAACATACTTTTAGATACGTCGATTGCAAAAACAATATCAACTCCTTCTCTTTTTACTGTTTTAAGCTGAGTCCCTATTTTAGGGTTAACTAAACCTATTGATGTAAACAGAAAAAAAAGTGTTAAAAACAGTAATTTCACTTTAGGCTTGAATAAGGAAATGTCTGGACTTAATGTTTCTAGCAATTCTTTCGATATATACTTTTTTTGAACAATACTTTTCCATCTTTTAAGAATCAAAAATCCCATTAAGATAATTGGAATTACCAGTGTTAAATAAAAATATGTGGTCTCTTCTAATTGATACATTTATATAAAACTTTTAAATAAAGTTGATCTAAGTATCCATTCCATAAAAACAAGCACAAAAGAAATTAGCACGAAAAACCTATACTTTTCTGTAGCATTAGTGTATTTAAATTCTTCTACTTCTGTTTTTTCAAGTTTATTAATTTCTTCGTAAATATCTTTAAGTCTTTTATTGTCTGTAGCTCTAAAATATAATCCTCCAGTTTTTTTTGCAATAGATTTTAACAACTCCTCATCAATTTCAACTTTTGTTAATCCAAATCTAAAGGTGCCATTGGGATTAATAGCGATTGGGGCTAAAGCATTTCCATTAGATCCTAAGCCAATTGTGTAAGTTTTAATTTCATAAGATGAGGCAAGATCTGCTGCAGTATTTGGATCAATAAATCCTGAATTATTAACTCCATCAGTAAGCAGAATAATTACTTTGCTTTTAGCCTTACTATCTTTAAGTCTGTTAACTGCTGTTGCCAGTCCCATTCCAATTGCCGTACCGTCTTCTATAACTCCATCAAACTTAATTTCTTCAAGTGATTTAATTATTATTGATTTATCAGATGTAACGGGTGTCTTCGTATAACTCTCTCCAGCATAAACTACAAGTCCAATTCGATCATTAGTTCTGTCATTTATAAATTCTTTAGCCACTTCCTTTAAAGCATCTAATCTATTTGGGCTAAGATCTTGTGCTAACATACTAGAGGAAACATCTACGGCAATTACTATATCTATCCCCATACTTGTTTTAGTTTGAGTAGAAACATCTACTATTTGCGGTCTAGACAGTCCTATAATTAACATAGTAATCGCTAAATATCGTAAAATGTCTAAAATTGGATAAATTTTAATCTTTAGAGATTTAAAATCTAAATTTCTTGTTGAAGATATTTTAAAATTAGAGCTTTTCTTTTTTGATATTTTAATATTTACAAAAATTAATAAAGGCAATAATATTAATAGCCAAAAAAGTTCAGGATTATAAAAAGTTATTTCTTGAAACATATTATTAATTTTCAAACTTTATTGATTCTTCTACTTTATTTGAAATTTGTTTTGCATAATCATTATTTCTGTCAAATATAATCTGAACATTTTGAGTACCTCCTTTATGATTAAAGGTTATACTTGAATATTCTTTTTTAATTTGAGTTCCGTTGTTTGTTGAATAATCGAAAGATCCTAAAAACTTAATTGCGGATAAGCCATTATCTAAATAAAACTCTTCTTGCTTTGTTAAAATATTTTCTGCACCTATCTTTTTTAAAGAAAAAATTAAATCATCTATTAACTGCTGTGGGTCAGTCATTTTTTCTTTATCACTTGGCTTTATATTTAAAATAATATTAATTTTACTACTTAAAGAGCCCCATTCAAATTTTTGATTTTCTGTTTCTAACACCCGAATTAATGCATCTGGAGAAGAAATGGTGACAGGAAAAGCGCCATAAGTGCTGATCGTCCAGTCTTGTTTTAATAGTTTTTTAGTCGAATTTCCTATGACATTATCTTTTACATCTTGCCATCCAAAAATCATTATAGATAGAATTAGACTCAATAAAACAAGTCCCGAAATTATTCCAAAAAAAAGCTTTATGATTTTGTTTTTTTTTTGCTTATTGATTTTTTCTAAATATTCTTTGTTTTTTAAAAGCTCTAATTCTGTTGGAGCAGGGATAGCTTCTTTAGTGTCTATTAAAACTTTTTCTAAAACTTTTTTGTCTGAAAAAGCTATTTCATTTCCAGGATTTGATTTAGCAAATTTCACTAAATCTGCCGTTCTCAATACAGCTTTAAAATTAATAATTGTTTCGTTCGATAATGAAAGTTTACCTGAGTGTTTTAATAATTCTAATTTGCTAATTAACTCGTCCGTTGTGCTTTCAAGAGCATCTAAATTCACTTCTTCTTCTAAGAAATTTTTTACAATTTCCGTTAACTTAGAGTAATATAACTTATACTCGAATTGCTCTTTTAAATTACTTGATTCTAAAAGTTGTAATGCGTTTATAGCTCTCTCGAAGGGGGGTTGTGTTTTTTCATTTTCTAATTTTGAATTAAAGATTCGCTTATATAATTTCCAAATTAAAATAACTACTAAAATAATAATACCAATCACAACGTAATTTCTCCACCACCCTTCATCATTTTTATTTACTTCAATAATGTTTTTTATATCAAAAAATTTTTTACTAACTGTGTCGACCTTTACACTTAAAACATCTATCAAAATAGAATCTGAATAAAATAAAACATCGTTAATAATTATTTTAGGAGATTTTAAAAAAAACGTCCCTGGATCAAAACTTGTTAATGAAAAGTTTTTTTTTAAACTGAATTTATTTTCAAATCTTAAAGTATCCCATTCTTCTTCTAGAATTACTTCGAAAGGGGTAAAAAACTTATTAGAATCCAAAGCAACTAAAGTGAGTGTGTCGACAGTCAATTTTAATTCATATTTTATCTGTTCGCCGACTTTTATCGATGTTGTATCGACTTTAGATGATATAATTGGCAAATCTTGTGAATACAGGTTTGTATTAACACAAATCAACATTACTATAAATAGCTTTATTTTATCCACGCTTTTTAAAATAACTTAATAGTTTTTTTTCATAACTTTCATCTGTTCTACACACTAACGTTCCTGCTCCATTTTTAGAAAATAATTCGTTAATTTTTTTAAAATTTAACGAGTTCTGTTTTTTATACTTGTTTCTTAGCTCTAAAGATGACGTATCTACAAGTCTAATTTTTTCTGTTTCCTGATCAAACATTGGAACCAGGCCTAAATTTGGTATAGTTTCTTCTAGTTTGTCATAAACTCTAATTCCAGTTACATCATGTTTTTTGGCAGTAACTCTTAAAATTTTTTCAAAGTCAGGAGAAATAAAATCAGATAAAATAAATGCAATTGATTTCTTCTTAATTACGCTAATTAAAAACTGCAGAGCAGTTCCAATATCTGTTTTTTTGCTTTCAGGCTTAAACTCTATCAATTCTCTGATTATTCTTAAAACATGTGTTTTCCCCTTTTTTGGAGGAATATAAAGTTCGATTTGATCAGTAAAAAGCATGAGTCCAACTTTGTCGTTGTTTTGAAGTGCTGAAAAAGCTAAAGTTGCGGAAATTTCAGTGATAATATTTTTTTTTAAAACATTCTCCGAGCCAAAAAATTCTGATCCACTAATATCTACTATCAGCATTAAAGTTAATTCTCGTTCTTCTTCAAAAACTTTTACAAATGGCTCATTATATCTTGCCGTTACATTCCAGTCTATTGCTCTTATGTCATCTCCAAACTGATAATTTCTCACTTCACTAAAAGTCATACCCCTCCCCTTAAAAGCACTGTGATATTCTCCTCCAAAAATATTATTGCTTAATCTTCTGGTTTTTATTTCAATTTTTCTTACTTTTTTTAAGAGTTCTTTTGTTTCCACTAGATAAGATTAATTAACTTTTTTAAAAAATTGATAATTTAAATTTCTACTAAGGAACTTCAACCTGATTAACAATTTTATTTATAATGTCTTCAGATGTGATGTTTTCAGCCTCAGCCTCATAGGTTAAGCCTATTCTGTGTCTTAGAACATCATGAATTACAGCCCTCACATCTTCTGGAATAACATATCCTCTTTTTCTAATAAAAGCATAACAGCGAGAAGCATTTGCTAGATTAATGCTTCCTCTAGGTGAAGCTCCAAAATTAATTAACGGCTTAAGTTCTTTTAAACCATATTTTTCAGGATACCTTGTTGCAAACACTAAGTTTAAAATATATTTTTCAATTTTTTCATCCATATATACCATCCTTACAGATTCTTGAGCCTTAATAATTTCTTTAATTGTAACTACTGGTTTAATTTCTCCGAAACTATTATTAATGTTAGCTCTTACAATTTGCTGTTCATCTTCAATATTAGGATAGTCTATTATTGTTTTCAACATAAACCTATCTACTTGAGCTTCTGGAAGTGGATATGTTCCTTCTTGTTCTACTGGATTCTGAGTAGCCATAACAAGAAATGGTAGCTGAAGTTTAAAAGTGGTGTCTCCTATAGTGACCTGCTTCTCCTGCATAGATTCCAAAAGGGCAGATTGCACTTTAGCAGGAGCTCTATTTATTTCATCTGCTAAAACAAAGTTTGCGAAAATAGGCCCTTTCTTTATAGAAAAATCATTCTCTTTCATATTGTAAATCATAGTTCCCACAACATCTGCAGGAAGTAAATCTGGTGTAAACTGAATCCGACTAAAGCTGCCTTTAACAGCTTTGCTTAGTGAATTTATAGCAAGTGTTTTAGCAAGTCCCGGGACTCCTTCTAAAAGAATATGCCCTTGACCTAAAAGACCAATCAGGAGCCTTTCTATCATGTGCTTTTGACCAACTATAACTTTATTGATTTCTAACTCTAAAAGATCTATAAATGCACTTTCTTTTTGAATTTTTTCATTGATTTCTTTAATGTCAATATTTTTATTATTCTCCATTTAAATTAATTATATGTTATAAAATTACTCATTTAACTAAGGGGTTGCAATTTGAATAAAAAAAAGCATTCAAATTGTTAATAATTGGTTAAATATTAGACGAAACTAATTAAGGTTTTGTAAAAATATTCAATATTTCCTTAGGGACTAAATGATCAATTGATTCGTTTTTTGATTTTCTCTCTCTTATTATTGTTGATGAAATATCCATTACAGGAGCATTATATAAATTTACATTTGGGTGTTGAACAAGTTTACTTTTTACATTTGATAAACTGTTTCTTGGATATACACATATTTTATGTTTTAAAATATCTGTATAATTACTCCATAAGTGCAAGGTGTTTAAATTGTCTTCACCTAAGATAATTTTGAAATCAACATTTGGATTTTCTTTTTCTAAAAAAAGCAACGTATCCGCTGTATTGTATGGAGGTTCAAGATTGAATTCAACATCTGAACAAATTATTTTATCTACTGTTTTACAAAAATTGTTGATAATTTTAAATCGGCTGTAGTAATTAGACACTTTATTTGACTGCTTAAACGGGCTTAATGGAGTAATAACTAGCCACAGTTCATTTAAGTTAAGTTCACTTAAAAAATATTTTGCTATAGCAACATGCCCATTATGTAAAGGATCAAAAGTTCCAAAAAACAATCCTACTTTTTTATTCATTGTAAGATAAATTTTTTGACAACATTAAAAGCTTTTAATCTGGCTGTATCTAAGTTGTCATTAACAATAATCTTGTCAAAATCAGTTCCTTTACTGATCTCTTTATGAGCTTTTAAAACTCTGGTCTGAATTGATTCAATTGTGTCTTTATTTCGTGATATTAATCTTCTCTGTAGCTCATCTACACTTGGAGGTTTAACGAAAACAGAAATCGCTTTAGATTTGAAATATTGTTTTAGTTTTAGTCCTCCATGCACATCAATATCAAAAATGACATTACGAGTTTTTAGTAACTCTTCTGCTTCTCTTTTTAAGGTCCCGTAAAAAACATTCTCGTATACTTCTTCAAACTCTAGCAATTCTTTGTTTGTAATAAGGTTTTGGAACTCTAAAATTGTTTTAAATAAATAATCTACCCCTTCTGTTTCCCCTTCTCTTTTTTTTCTTGTTGTAGCTGAAATTGAAAAAGCCAAATTCAAATCATTTTGATCTAATAAATGCTTAACCAACGTGGTTTTACCGCTTCCAGATGGGGCAGAAAAAATAATACATTTTCCTTTAGACATTACAAAACATTAAGAAGTTGTTCTTTAATTTTTTCCAATTCATTTTTCATTTCAACCACAGCCTGCTGCATTAATAAATTATTGGATTTTGATCCAATAGTATTAATTTCTCTGCCTATTTCTTGACTAATAAAAGTCAATTTTTTTCCTTTTTCAATTTGACTTTCATTAACTGTGGTTTTGAAATAAATCAAATGATTTTTTAATCTAACTAATTCTTCATTAATGTCAAGTTTTTCTAAATAATAAATTAATTCTTGTTCAAATCTATTTTGATCTATCTCTATTTTGAGATCTGATAAGTTTTTCTTTAACCTTTTTTTAATTGAGTTAATTCTGTCCAGAGATAACCCTTCTATTTGTGTCAGTTTTTCCTGGATTATACCTAAATTAAATAGGAGGTCTATTTCTAAAGAATTTCCTTCTTGAGTTCTAAAGTCAATTAATTCTTTAATTGCATTTTTAATTAAATTTTTTATACTTTCATCCAACTTCTCATCAAGATTAGGATGATTGTTTTCAATAGAATTTGGAAGTGTAATTGCAATTTTTAAAAATTCTGTACCAATTCCAGATGTTATCTTTTGTAAATCTTTAATGTAAGATTTAATAACATCATGATTTAAATTAGCACTAAAACTGTTTTCTGAAATTTTAAAATTAATCTTAAGATCAACCTTCCCTCTTTTCAAAGAATTAGTCAAAATTGACCTTATATCACTCTCAATATTTCTAAATATTGGATTTAAATTGTAATTAAGATCTAAATTTTTACTGTTTAGAGATTTAATGTCTAAAGATATCTTTCCAAATTCAGAGTCTAATGAAGCATGTCCAAAACCAGTCATCGATTGTATCATGCTGTCAAAGTTACAAAAAACTGATTCTTTAATCAGCTATTTTTCTAATCCAAATATTTCTAAAGCTTAAAGGTAAAGAAGGGTGATCTTGAAGAACTAGCGGCAAGTTTCCGTGTGAGTTGTATTTTGGCAAGCCAACATTAGTAGTAGCTCCTTGAACTTCTACATGATTTTGTATTAATACTCCATTTTGAAATACCGTAAAAAAGGCTGGTTTAATTAATTTTTTCTTATCAAATACTGGAGAATTGAAAATTACATCATAGGATTGCCACTCACCAGGTTTTTTACTTGAATTTACCATTGGAGAGTGTTGTTTGTAAATAGCTCCTGCTTGACCGTTAACATAAGTTGGATTTTCATAACTATCTAAAATTTGGAGTTCGTATTGTTGCTGTAAAAACACTCCGCTATTTGAATTATATTGCGGTTTTTTATTTCTAATTCCTTTGCTAGTTTTCCATTCAACATGTAACTGTACGGATCCATATGATTCTATAGTTTTAATTCCGCCTGTCCCATTTATAACCGTCATAGAGCCATCGCTATTAATTTTCCACTTAGGAATTTCATTTGAATATTGTGTTACCCAATTGGAAAAATCTTTGCCGTCAAAAAGAATTATAGCATCACTAGGTGCCACATTAAAATCACTGGCATTTATTTTAACTGGGATAGGGCTCCAAATTTCTGTTGCAGTGGACTCATCTTGAGAAAATCCTAAAAAAAAATTTATTAATAAAATCCCCGAAACTAATTTATAAATAGACATAAAATTTAATTTATAGTGTTCTAAAATATTCTGCCAAAGCACGTGCTTGGTCTTCAGTTATGTTTTGATTTAACATCATTATATTATTATACTCATTTAACAGCTCCATAGCTATTGGATCCTCTTTTAACATTTCATCAGGATTTAGAATAATGTTCATAACCCACTCCGGACTTCTCCTTTCGTAAATCCCCTTCATTGGAGGCCCAATTAATCTTCTATTAATATTGTGACATGCAGCACACTTAGAGTTAAAAATATTTTTTCCGTTTTCAACTAAAATTAGATCTGTTTTTTCTGAAAATACAAGTTTTTTAACAGGGCCAATTCCTTTATTATTTAAATCAATAGGTGTTTCTTTTATTTCTTTTGAAACAACTTGAGTTGGAGACTGATTTCTTTGATATGTAAATTTTTTAGGTCCTTTTTTTTCATTTCCACAACCCAAAATCAATGCTAAGAAAATGTAAAAAAATAGTTGATTAATTTTCATTTTAATAATTTAATTAAAAGATACAAAATACGTTAATAATATGTGTTTTATTTAGCTTAACTCACAATTTATCTAGTTCAATTTTGGCTTTTAAAACCGTTTCTTTCGAATTTCCAATAAAAAGCCTTTTTTCAATAATTAATATTGGTCTTTTCAAAAAACTATAATGCTTTAACATTAGCTCTTTATATAGTTCTTCTGTTATGTTGTTTAGATCTTTTTTAATGTCCCTAAATAGTAGTGCTCTTTTATTAAACAGCTTTTCGTAACTTTTAGAAATTGAATACATATATTCTAACTCCTTTAAACTTATTGGAGTTTTTTTTACATCAACCTGTTTAATAGAGTCATTCAATTTCCATGTATTAATAATATTTTTACAAGTAGAGCAAGTAGATAAATAATATATTCTGTTCATGTAAATATAAAACTATAAGATTATTTTCAGAAAATATATATTTGTATTATTAATTTATGTTATATGTCTAAAAAAGAAATGAAATTCAATACTAAAACTATTCATGGGGGTCAAATTCCTGAAAAGGGTTATGGCGCGGTTATGCCACCAATTTACCAAACCTCTACCTATTCTCAGTCAAGTCCCGGAAAACATCAAGGTTATGAATATAGCAGAACCCATAACCCAACTAGACATGCCTTAGAAAGTTCGTTAGCTAGTATAGAAAACGGACAGTTTGGATTAGCTTTCGGTTCAGGTTTAGCCGCTATAGATGCTGTTTTAAAGTTGTTTAAGCCAGGAGATGAAATTATTTCTACTAATGATTTATATGGTGGTTCATACAGACTGTTTACTAAGTTGTTTGAAAAATATGGTCTTAAGTTTCATTTTACTGATATGCAAGATATAAATAATGTTAAATCCCTAATAAGCGTAAAAACACAAATGATTTGGGTCGAAAGTCCTACTAACCCAATGATGAGTATCGTTGATATTAAAGGGTTAAGCAAAATAGCTAAGGCTAATAAAATATTATTAGCAGTGGACAATACTTTTGCTACTCCCTTTTTACAAAAACCCATAGAGTTAGGAGCTGACATAGTAATGCATTCGGCAACAAAATATTTAGCAGGTCATAGCGATGTTGTATTGGGAGCTTTGGTGACCGATAACGAAGAAATTGCAAATCAACTTTATTTTATACAAAATGCAAGTGGAGCAATTTGTGGCCCTATGGATAGTTTTTTAGCTCTCAGAGGGATTAAAACCCTTCACGTAAGAATGGCCAGACATTGTGAAAATGCAAAACAAATTGCTTTTTTTTTAGAATCTCACCCAAAGATTGAAAAAGTATTTTGGCCTGGCTTTACGTCTCATCCAAATCATGATATCGCAAAAAATCAAATGAATGATTTTGGAGCAATGATTTCTTTTACAACAAAAGGTAATAATTATAAAGATGCTATACATATTGTAGAAAATTTAAAAATATTCACATTAGCTGAATCTTTAGGAGGTGTAGAAAGTCTTGCTGGACACCCCGCGTCGATGACTCATGCTTCAATACCTAAAGATCAAAGAGAATTATCTGGCGTTGTAGACTCCTTGATTAGGCTTAGTGTTGGCATCGAAGATATTGAAGATTTAATTGAAGATCTAAAACAAGCTATAGGCTAAAAATCGCATTTATTTGAGTTAATTGTTTTAAATTTAGAAAAGAAATTGTAAGCATTAAATTAATCCATTTTATTATGAAAAAAGATATTGAAAATTTTATAGCTGAAATTGATAAGAAAAACTCGCATGAACCTGAATTTATGCAAGCGGTTAGAGAGGTCTCGGAAACACTTATCCCATACATTATTTCAAAAAAAATATATCACGGGAAAAATATTTTAATGAGAATGGTTGAACCTGAAAGAGTTCTTATGTTTAGAGTGGCTTGGGTTGACGATAAAGGAGAGATCAGAGTGAATAGAGGTTACAGAGTACAAATGAATTCTGCTATTGGACCATATAAAGGAGGATTAAGATTTCATCCTTCAGTAACCTTAAGTATTTTAAAATTTCTGGCATTTGAACAAGTTTTTAAAAACAGCTTGACTACTCTTCCAATGGGCGGAGGAAAAGGAGGGTCAGATTTTGATCCAAAAGGCAAAAGTGATGGTGAAATAATGAGGTTTTGTCAAGGATTTATGACAGAGCTTTATAGATATATTGGCCCAAATACCGATATTCCCGCTGGAGATATTGGAGTTGGAGGAAGGGAAATAGGCTATATGTTTGGTCAATATAAAAAACTGAAAAAAGAGTTTACAGGCGTTCTTACAGGAAAAGGTCTTTCTTGGGGAGGCTCGTTAATAAGACCTGAGGCTACTGGTTATGGGGCTGTTTATTTTGCAGAAAACATGCTCAATCACGTAAACAACTCCATTAAAGGAAAAACAGTTGTGATTTCTGGTTCTGGAAATGTAGCACAATACGCCGCTGAAAAATGTATTCAACTTTCTGCTAAAGTAGTTTCACTTTCTGATTCATCAGGTTCAATTTATGATTTTGATGGAATTAATCAAGAAAAATTAAACTTTGTCATGGACTTGAAAAACAATAAAAGAGGAAGAATTTACGAATATGTAAAAAAATATCCTAAAGCAAAATTTTTCAAAAGTCAAACCCCGTGGAACTTTGCGTGCGATATTGCCATGCCATGTGCGACACAAAATGAATTAAAATTAAAAGATGCTGAAATCTTAATAAAAAACGGATGTATCTGTATTAGTGAAGGTGCTAATATGCCTTGTGAGCCCGACGCTATAGCTGTCTTTAAAAATCATAAAATATTGTATGCTCCGGGGAAAGCTTCAAATGCTGGAGGAGTTGCTGTTTCTGGACTTGAAATGGCCCAAAACTCTCTTCGATACAGTTGGAGCAGAGAAGAGGTCGATAGTAAATTAAAAGATATAATGAAAAACATTCATGAAGCGTGCTTAACTCATGGTGATGAAAACGGTTATGTTAATTATGAGAAAGGCGCGAATATTGCTGGTTTTATAAAGGTAGCAGATGCCATGTTAGCTCAAGGTGTAGTTTAATCTATATTTTTTAATTCCGTCAAATTATTCTAACATGCTAGTATCGACTGAAGCTATTGTATTAAGCTATATAAAATATTCTGAAACTAGTATAATTGTTAAGTGTTTTACTGAATCTGACGGATTAAAATCCTACTTAATTAAAGGAATCCGGTCAATCAAAAAAAAAACAATAAACATTGGTTTTTTTCAACCATTAACAATCCTAGAAATAGATGCTAACCACAGAAATAAAGGGACCCTTGAAAGTATTCATTCTGCCAAAATAATAGAACCCTATAAAACCATTCATATTGATATTTTTAAAAATACAATAGTGTTGTTTCTTTCTGAAATTTTATCAAAAAGTATTAAAGAAGAAGAAGAAAATAAATCTCTTTATAGTTTCATAAAACTTTCAATAAAGTGGTTAGATTCTTCTGAAAATTTTATGAATTTCCATATTCATTTTATCACAAAACTATTGAAACACTTAGGGGTTTCGCCCGATACATCACTTGCAGAACTTAGTGGTTTTGATATTATAAATAGTGTCTTCTGTAACCCCTCCAAATCTGAATATTGTATTCAAGGAAGTGTAATCAGACATTTCAAAGAGTTTTTAGGCACAAATTTTGATACAATATTAAAAAATGTTGATTCTTCATTTAAAAGAAAAGAATTGCTGGAATTTTTAATGAAATATATGCAGTTACATTTGCCTGAATTTAAAAGACCTTTATCACTTAATATTATGTATGATCTTTTTAAAAAATAGGGACATATTGGCAATTACTTTTTGCCTAGTTTATTTGAATATTTTTTCACAAAAATTAATTGTGATAGATGATCAAGATAATTCTAAGATTCATAATGTTTCCGTTTATAACACACAAAAAACAATATCTGTCCTTTCAGACGTTGAAGGAGCTTTAGACCTTTCTAAATTTAACAAAAACGACACTCTTATTTTTAGTCATTTGTCTTATGAAAAACTTTTTATCTCTAAGTCAAGTTTTACAATAGACAATTCGATTTTGTTTATGAGTTCCAATACACAAAAATTAAATGAAATTATTTTGTCTGTTGCACGAAATAAAGAGGACAAGCAAAAAATATCTAAACAGGTTTCCTTGATTACTTCTAAAAATTTAGATTTAGACATGCCTCAGACATCAGCAGATTTATTACTTAACGCTAGTGGAATTAGAGTTCAAAAATCACAAGGAGGAGGAGGAAGCCCCGTGATTAGAGGTTTCGAGGCTAATAGGGTTTTACTAGTAATTGATGGGGTCAGAATGAATAATGCTATTTATCGATCTGGTCATCTTCAAAACTCTATTTCCGTAAACCCTAATAGCTTAGAGAGGACTGAAGTGATTTATGGTCCATCATCAGTTGGATATGGCTCAGATGCCCTAGGCGGGATAGTGCATTACTATACAAAAACTCCTAAAATTAATAATGTAAAAAAATGGACAATTCAAGCGTTGTCTTCATTTAACCCCAGACTTCATAACACTGTTCAGAATTTAGATTTTGAACACAGCAAAAAAAAATGGGCAAGCTATACTAGTCTTTCTTTTTCCAAATTTGGAGACATAATAATGGGCTCCCAAAGAAATCATGGATTTAAAGATTGGGGCTTAGACAACTATTATTTAGATCCTAATATCTTTAACGAGTTTAAAATTAAAAATTCTAATCCGAAAATTCAATTAAACACATCGTATCACCAGTTTGATTTTATGCAAAAATTTAATATTATGCTGTCTGAATCATCTAATCTCGTTTTGAACTTTCAGCATTCTAAATCATCTGATATAAATAGATTTGATAAACTTAATGAAATTAAAGACGGAGATTACAAGTATTCTGGTTGGTGGTACGGTCCACAGAAAAGAACAATGATTTCGTCTGCTATAAATTTTTCGAAAAAGAAAAAGCTAAGTGATAAAGTAAAACTGTTGTTTGCATATCAAAAAATTGGGGAATCTCGTCACTTTAGAAAATTTCAAGAACTTTCTAAACATAATCAAATAGAAAGTTTAAATGTTTATTCAATAAATTCAGATTTTATTAAAAATAATTCCAATAACTCTTCTTTAGCTTACGGATTTGAATATATTTTTAACAATATTAACTCTATGGCTTACATCAGTAATTATAATGCAGGCTCTTCAAATGAATTAATAGAAATTGGCAACATATATAATATTCCCACAAGATACCCAAGTGACGAGGGTCATTACGGAACTGCTGCTGCTTATTATGAATACAGAAAAGATCTATCCCCTAAGTCTAATGTAAATATGGGTATGAGATATACTAATACTCAATTAAGAGCCAAATGGAATGATCAAGTTATAATAAATGCTAATATTTCCGATATTCATACTCAAAATTCTTCTTTAACAGGCTGTATTGGCTATGTACTAAGGCCAGATAAAAATTGGCAAATTAACGCCAATTTTTCAAGTGGTTTTAGGGCTCCTAATATTGATGATATTGGAAAGATTAGAGAGAATAGGGGGGTGCTTACAGTACCAAATGCTAAGCTTATGCCAGAATACGCGTACAATACCGAATTGGGGTTTTATAAGTTTTTTAATAAAAAACAAAACTCCATTTCTTTGAATACATATTACACTCATATTTCTAAACATATTACAAGAGATTATTTTAAAATTCTAAGTGACACTTCAACAGATGATGATTCAACTATTATTTTTAATTCTGTAGAAGTGATTACTATGGCTAATGTTAATAAAGGGAGCGCGTATATATATGGTAGCACTATAGACCTAAAATTAAGTATGTCTAATAATTTATTTTTTAAAGGAAGTCTAACCTTTACTGAAGGAGGAAGTGTGCAAAATGATCACCCACTTCCTTCAATTTCTCCATTATTTGGGCATTTCAACTTAAAACTAAGGCTAAACAAATCTGAGATTAAATTAGCTTACAGGTTTTCCAATTCAAAAAATCCTAATGAATATAGCTTAGGGGGAGAAGATAATTTAGAGGAAACCCCTGAAATTTACAAAGGATTAGACTCCTACTATTATGGAACGCCTTCCTGGAGTGTTTTAAAACTTTCTTCTTCTTATGAGTTTTCTAACAAATTTAAAGCAAACATCATTTTAGATAACCTTTTCGATTTACATTATAGAGAGTTTGCTTCTGGGATTTCTGCTCCAGGAAGAAATTTAAACCTAGTTTTAAGTTATAAGTTCTAAGTTTAAAAATTTCATCTAAAATAGTTACTTTCGCTTCTTAGCAAATTTAGATTTAATCAAATGGCATTTAAAGAATACAAAGGTTTAAATTTATCACAAGTTGCTGATGAAGTTCTTGTAGATTGGGAAAAGAACAATTCTTTTGAAAAAAGCATCAGCATAAGAAAGGGAGCTCCCAAATTCATTTTTTATGAAGGACCTCCTTCAGCAAATGGAATGCCTGGTATTCATCATGTCATGGCAAGAAGCATAAAAGATATTTTTTGTCGTTATAAAACCTTAAAAGGATTCGAAGTTAATAGAAAGGCGGGTTGGGACACGCACGGTCTTCCAATTGAGCTTAGTGTTGAAAAAGATCTGGGAATAACAAAAGAAGATATTGGAACTAAAATTTCTGTAGAAGATTATAATAAAGCTTGTAAAAAAGCTGTGATGAAGTATACTGATGTATGGAATGATCTAACTAAGAAAATGGGTTACTGGGTTGACACAGAAAATCCATATGTAACTTATAAATCAAAATATATTGAAACTGTATGGTGGCTCTTAAAGCAACTTTACGATAAAAAATTGATTTATAAAGGCTATACCATACAGCCATATTCTCCAAAAGCTGGTACAGGATTAAGTTCTCATGAATTAAATCAGCCAGGCACTTATCAGGACGTTACTGATACGACGGTAATAGCTCAATTTAAAGCAATAACCCAAACTCTTCCAAGTCAATTAAGATCATTTGATTCCGTTTATTTTTTAGCCTGGACAACAACTCCGTGGACACTTCCTTCAAACACAGCTTTAACAGTTGGAAAAAAAATCAATTACGTTTTAATTTCAACTTTTAATCAATATACTTTTGAACCAGTTAATGTAATCCTTGCTAAGGACTTAGTAAGTAAGGTTTTTAAAAATAGTTTTATTCAAGTCGACAATAAACTTGAATTAAAATTTGATCCAAAATCAAAAAATAAAATTCCGTTTATAATTGAAAAGTCATTTATTGGAAATGATTTAATTGATGTTAAATACGAACAGTTGTGGGATGGAGCTCCATTACCTTATGAAAACTCTCAAAATGCCTTCAGAGTTATTGCGGGAGATTTTGTAACTACTGAAAACGGAACCGGAATAGTTCATACTGCACCAACTTTTGGCGCTGATGATGCAAAAGTTGCTAAAATGGCTAGCCCTGAAATTCCCCCTCTTTTAATTTACAATGAAAATCAACAGCTAGTTCCACTTGTTGATTTACAAGGTAAATTTCGAAAAGAGCTTGGAGAACTTGGAGGAAAATATGTTAAAAATGCTTATTACCCAGAAGGAGAAGCTCCGGACAAATCTGTAGATGTTGAAATAGCTATAAGGCTAAAAGAAGAAAATAAAGCTTTCAAAGTAGAAAAATACGTACATAGCTACCCTAATTGTTGGAGAACAGACAAGCCCGTGCTGTATTACCCATTAGACTCTTGGTTCATTAAAGTAACTGACAAGAAGGACGTTTTGAACAAACTAAATAATTCTATAAACTGGAAACCTAAATCAACAGGAGAAGGAAGATTTGGAAATTGGCTTTTAAATGCAAATGATTGGAATTTATCCAGGTCTAGGTATTGGGGAATTCCTCTTCCTATTTGGAGAACCGAAGATTCTAAGGAGTCTACAATAATTGGTTCAATGGAAGAATTAAAAAAAGAAATTTCCAAAGCAGTTTCTTTAGGGTTCATGACTTCAGACCCATTTGAAAGTTTTGAAGTCAATAATATGACTGACTCAAATTATGATCAAATTGATTTACACAAAAATGTTGTTGATCAAATTATTTTATCATCTAAAAGTGGAGAAAAAATGTTTCGTGAATCCGATCTAATTGATGTTTGGTTTGATTCTGGATCGATGCCGTATGCTCAATGGCATTATCCATTTGAAAACAAAGCAATGATAGACAATAATGAAGCTTTTCCGGCTGATTATATTGCAGAAGGAGTTGATCAAACTAGAGGGTGGTTTTATACTCTACACGCTATTAGTTCAATGGTTTTTGATTCTGTAGCATACAAAAATGTTATTTCAAATGGATTAGTTCTTGATAGAAATGGCCAAAAGATGTCTAAAAGATTAGGTAACGCTGTTGATCCCTTTAAAACCATATCAGAATTTGGGCCTGACGCTACAAGGTGGTATATGATCAGCAATGCAAATCCTTGGGATAATTTAAAATTTGATTTAGAAGGCATTCAAGAAAGTAAGCGTAAATTTTTTGGAACTCTTTATAATGTTTATTCGTTTTTTGCTTTATATGCTAACATTGATGATTTCACATACTCTGAAAAAGATATTGATCACGATAAAAGACCCGAAATGGATAGGTGGATTTTATCTGAGTTAAATTCATTAATCATTGAAGTTGATGATCATTATTCAAACTACGAGCCTACTAGAGCTGCAAGATCTATCTCAAAATTCCTTCAATTATACTTAAGCAACTGGTATGTTAGACTGTCTAGAAGAAGGTTTTGGAAAGGCTCATATAGTGACGATAAAATTAGTGCCTATCAAACACTCTACACTTGTTTAGTCGAAATTTCTAAAATATCCTCTCCAATTGCTCCTTTCTATATGGACCGATTATACCTTGACTTATCTGCCAACACTAATTCGAGTTTGTTCGATTCTGTTCATCATTCTGATTTTCCTAAAAGCAATACCAATTTTATTGATATTGATTTACAAAAGAAAATCAGAAAAGCTCAAACTATTTGTTCTCTAGCACTTTCTTTAAGAAAAAAAGAAAAAATAAAAGTTCGTCAGCCACTTTCAAAAATAATGATTCCTTATTTTTCTAATGATGAGAAATTAGAGTTAAATGAAATTTCGGATTTAATTAAATCTGAAGTTAATGTCAAAAAAATTGAATTAATCAGCAATTCTTCTGGAATTTTAGTTAAAAAAGTAAAGCCTAATTTTAAAACTTTAGGACCTAAATTAGGCAAGACTCTTTCCTTGGCAACTGTTATAATAAAAGATTTCAACAATAATGATATTCAAAAGATAGAAAATGGAGAGTCTATTACTATAGTCGTTAATTCAGAAATGATCACTCTTGAATCAACAGATTTAGAGGTGGTTTCTGAAGATATAGAGGGCTGTTTAGTCGCTTCAGAAAGCAATATTACTGTTGCTTTAGATATTACTTTAAACGAAGAATTAATAAATGAGGGTATCTGTAGGGAGCTCATTAATCGAATTCAAAATTTAAGAAAAGAAACCGGACTACTAGTCACAGATAAAATTAATTTGAAAATTCAGAAGGATAATATAATTGAAAAAGCTATTTTTGAAAACAAAGCTTACATTCTTAGTGAAACTCTAACTCAAAATTTAGAATTTGTAAATGTTTTAAATGAGGGTTTAGAAATAAAATTTGATAACATTAACACCAAAATTAGTATAAATAAAATTTCATAATCATGGAAACCACAAGATATTCTGACAAAGACTTACAGGATTTTAAATCTATAATTGAAAATAAAATAGTAAAAGCTAACAGTGATTTAGAGTTAATTAAAAGTGCCTATATGAATAATGGAAATAATGGCACAGAAGATACTTCTCCAACCTTTAAAGCTTTTGAAGAGGGTTCTGAAACCATGTCTAAAGAAGCAAACACTCAGCTTGCTATAAGACAAGAAAAATTCGTTCGAGATTTAAAAAGTGCTCTTATTAGAATTCAAAACAAAACCTATGGTATTTGTAGAGTTACTGGGAAATTAATAAACAAAAAAAGATTAGAACTAGTGCCACATGCCACTTTAAGTATAGAGGCTAAAAATCTTCAAAAATAAAATTCATAGATCTACTAATAATTTGTTTTAAAGTCTATGAATTTAAAAAAATCTTTACTGATAATTTTATTGATTTTAGCAGTTGATCAAGTATCTAAAATTTATATAAAGCTTCATTTTCCCCTTACTCTTTATGGGGAAACAGCTCTTTTGAATTGGGGGTGGTTTAAAATTTTGTTTATAGAAAATAAAGGGATGGCATGGGGAACTAAGATCAGTGATATTATTCCCTTTATAGATGAAAGAAATGGAAAATTAATGCTTACACTATTTAGGGTATTTGCTGTTTCGGGGTTTTTTTATTGGCTACATGATTGTATTAAAAACAATGCTAGCAAATTACTTATAATTTGTATTTCTTTAATTTTAGCAGGCGCTATTGGTAATATTATTGACTCTATTTTTTATGGTTATTTATTTACTGATAGTTATTATAATGTAGCTTCTTTTAATCCAGGAAATGGTTATGAAACCTTATTTCATGGCAATGTTGTTGACATGCTTCAATTTCCAATGTTAACTTGGGAGTGGCCAAATTGGCTTCCTTTTGTAGGTGGTGAAAGCTTTACTTTTTTTGAACCTGTATTTAACATCGCAGATACCGCTATTAGTACTGGAATTGGAATAATGCTCGTCTTTAATAAAAGAATTTTTCCTTAAAACTTATATGTTTTTTTGGGGGTTATACAGTAGTCCATTTTAACATCACTTTGGATTATGTCTTCAATTTTTTCAATTGGATCAAAAAAAGACAATCCAATTTTAATAGTATTTAAGGAACACTTTTTTAATAATCTGTCGTAATAGCCCCCGCCATAACCTACTCTATGTCCTGTTTTGTCAAAACAAATTAAAGGAATAAAGACAACATCCAGTTGATTTTCACTAATCTCAATCCCTGATTTTGGCTCTGAAATCCCATGTTTATTAATTGTCAACAAAGTAGCATCCGTAAGAAGATAATTAGTAATTGTCTTGTTTTTAAAATTTGTTTTAGGCAAAACTACATTCTTGTCCTTTCCTTGAATAATCTGAATGATTAACTTGGTGTCTATTTCATTATTGATCTCTATTGGGAAAAAAACATGATAATTACTGTAATCCCAAATGTTCAATTGCAGACATCTATTTGCAATCTCAAAACTTAAGTCTTGACTCTTTTTTTGATCTAGAGAATTTCTTTTTTTCTTATAAAGAGCCCTTAAATCTTCCTTTAACACTATTTTTGTATTTTAAATTTATTTCCTTTGTATATCATATAAGGCATTGGAATAAGTATTGAAATTAAATATCCTATAGATGCAGTCTTCTCATCAAAAACAATATAAAGAGTTAAGTAAATTAACGTGCTATAAATAGCCAGGTTTATAAAAAACTTTTTGAAAAATATAAGATAATTTTTAATATCAAAAGACTCTTGCTCTTTCTTTGACATGGTATTATAACCTGCCAAAAGATACCTTGCATTATCTTCGTTTGTTATATAAGCAACTCCAATAAAACATATGTTTGTAATAATTAATCCTAGCAGCATTTCCATATATAATTTAATAAATGTTTAAAGTATAAATGTAAAAATAAAAGAATTATTTTAGTCAAGTGATTAATTCATCCATAAAATTAGAACTCTCCACAATGCCTAGCTTGCCAGGCGTGTATCAATTCTTTGATAGTTCTAACAAAATAATCTATATAGGAAAGGCAAAAAATTTAAAAAAAAGAGTGGTTTCTTATTTTCAAAAAAACTTGAACTCCCAGAAGACAAAAAATTTAGTTAAAAACATTTTTGAGATTAAACACGTAGTAGTCTCTTCTGAATCTGATGCCCTTCTTTTGGAAAGTTCTTTAATTAAAAAATATCAGCCTAAATATAATATTCTACTAAGAGATGACAAAACATATCCGTGGATTGTTATTAAAAATGAAGCTTTTCCAAGAGTAATTACAACTAGAAAAATAGAAAAGGATGGTTCAGAATATTTTGGGCCTTTCACAAATTATAAAACTGTAAGAATGATAATGAACATGTTCTCGGGGTTATACTCTCTTAGGACATGCGCTTATGATCTTGCTAAAGAAAAAGTTGATAGTAAAAAATATAAAGTGTGTTTAGAATATCACATAGGCAACTGTTTAGGTGGTTGTGAAGGCCTTCAAAAAGAAAACGATTATAATAAGTGTATTTCCAATATTAGAGATTTTCTAAAAGGGAATCTATCAACTTCTATAAATTATTTTAGAACTGAAATGAAGATTGCTTCTGACTCACTTGACTTTGAGAAGGCACAGTCATTAAAAGAAAAAATTACACTTTTATTAAACTATCAATCTAAATCAACAATCGTTAGTTCCTCCTTAAATAATATTGATGTTTTTAGCATTCAATCAGATTCTACTCATGCTTATGTAAATTATCTTCAGGTAGCTTTTGGAAGAATTGTTCGTTTTCATAACCTGGAAATTAAGAAAAAATTAGATGAAAGCGATGAAGAATTGTTATTGCTTTCTATAGTAGATCTTAGAAATACATTTAATTCAAATAACAAAACAATCATTTCTCTTTTTGATTTTAAAAAAGTAATTCCAGCAAAATTTGTAATTCCAAAAGTTGGGGAAAAGAAAAAATTACTTGATTTATCACTAAAAAATGTTTCTTTATTTAAGCTAGAAAAGCTAAAACAAGTTCAAATTGTAGATCCAGAAAGGCATTCTAAAAGAATTTTAAATCAAATGGCGGTTGACTTAAGGCTTCAGGATAATCCAGTTCATATTGAATGCTTTGATAATTCTAATATTCAAGGCTCAATCCCAGTAGCTGCTTGTATAGTTTTTAAAAATGCAAGAGCTTCAAAGAAAGATTATAGGCATTATAACATAAAAACTGTTGAGGGTCCAGATGATTATGCGTCTATGGAAGAGGTTGTATACAGGCGATATAAAAGATTAATAGAAGAAAAAATTTCTTTGCCAAATTTGATTATAATTGACGGTGGCAAAGGTCAGTTAAGCTCCTCAATACTGGCTTTAAAAAAGTTAAATCTTGATAAAAAAATAGCCATTTTAGGTATTGCCAAAAGATTAGAAGAAATTTATTATCCAAATGACCCCATCCCTCTTTATCTTGATAAAAAATCTGAAACTTTAAGACTTATACAGCAAATGAGAAATGAAGCTCATCGATTTGCTATTGCTTTTCACAGAAATAAAAGAAGCAGTCTAGCTCTTAATTCTTCACTAGACGGTATTGCAGGAATTGGTGAAAAAACAAAAATTTCTCTTTTAAAAAAGTTTAAATCTTTAAAAAAAATCAAAGAACTCCCCTTAGAATCGCTGATTTCAGAAATAGGAGAATCCAAGGCAAAAAAATTAATGTCTTTTTTAAATTCAACCCATTAGTATTTTATACTTTTGTAGAGGTATGCGTTTTAAATATTTTTTTGTTTTCTTTATTTTCTTTTATTCTAAAGCTCTAATAAGCCAAGAATATAAAGGAATTAAAGCTCCTTTTTTAAACTCCTCAAATGATTCTTTTAAAAAAGGAGAATGGTTAAAGTTCAGATTACATTATGGGTTTTTTAACGCTAGTTATGCCTCGCTTAGCTTAGAAGAAGAAATTTTAAAAAATGAAGTTATATATAAAGCTACAGCTATAGGAAGAACCACGGGCATTGCAAGATTCTTTTTTAAAGTAGACGATATTTATGAAACTTACTTTAATAAAACTCACGTTAAACCCTTAAGGTCAACTAGAAATATATCTGAAGGTGGTTACACGAAAAATGTTGAAATTAATTACGATTATTTAAATAACACTGCTAATATCACTGACATTAAAAACTCTAAATTAAGTTCTGTTTCCATTCAGAAAAATGTTCAAGACTTGATTTCCACTTTTTATTATTTAAGGAATCACTTTGATATAGGAAATTTAAAAAAAAATGATTTTATAAAAATCATTATTTTTTTTGATGCAGATAATTATGACTTTAAAATGCAATTTTTAGGTTTAGAAGATGTTGAAACAAAATTTGGAGTTGTTAATTGTTTTAAGTTCAGACCTTACATTGAATCAGGAAGAGTTTTTAAAGACAGTGAAAGCTTAACACTTTGGGTAAGTAACGATCGCAATAAAATTCCTATTAAAGTCAAAGCCGGACTAAGAATTGGTTCAATCGAAGCTGATTTAGAGCAATTTAAGGGCCTGAAGTTTCCTTTTAAAATAAAAATTAATGAATAGATTTTTTTATATAATTATTGCTTTTATTTTTTTTACATCTTGTAAAAACGAATCTAATGAGAAAACCCCTGTCGTTGTTAAGGAAAAAATTATTACCCAATTCGGATATACATTAAACGATTTTCACGTGTTAAAAGATACGGTTGTAAATGGAGATTCTTTTGGTTCAATATTAGAAAAAAATAATCTTTATTACCCTCAGATTTACAACATTGTTCAAAAGGCTAAACAAGTTTTTGATGTAAGGAAAATTAATATTGGAAAACCTTATACCGTTCTGTTTTCTAAAGACTCTTTAAAAATTCCTAAGGTATTTATATATCAACCTAATCTGATTGATTATGTCTTAGTCTCTTTAACCGATTCTTTGTGGGCTGAAAAAAAATCTAAAGCTGTTAAGTTTCTTGAGTTTGAAGCTCAAGGAGTTATTAAAAGCTCTCTTTCAGAAGCAATGGAATCAAAAAAACTTTCTCCTTTACTTTCTAATGAACTTTCTGAAATTTACGCTTGGTCTATTGATTTTTTTAGACTTGAAAAAGGTGATAATTTTAAAATCATCTATTCTGGAAAATATGTTGATGATTCTATTTATGTTGGGTTAAATAGAATTCATTCAGCTTATTTTGAACACAGAGGGAAGCCTTTTTATGCGATTGAATTTGAAACAGATTCTGAAAGAAATATTATTGAATATTTTGACGAAAATGGCAAAAATTTGAGAAGAGCTTTTTTAAGAACTCCCGTTCAGTTTAGCAGAATTTCTTCAAGATATAATCTTAAACGAAAAATTGCTTACTACGGAAGAATTCGTCCTCATTTAGGAACTGATTTTGCTGCTCCAATAGGAACCGAAATTAGGTCCACGGCTAGTGGGACTGTAATCAAATCAGGATATACTAGAGGAAACGGAAATTATGTAACGATTAAACACAACGGCACCTATTCAACACAATATTTACACATGAAAAAGAGAGGTGTAAAAGTTGGGCAGTTTGTTAAACAGGGAGATTTTATAGGCTTAGTAGGAATGACCGGTAATACTTCAGGGCCTCACATTTGTTATAGGTTTTGGAAAAATGGCAAACAGGTGGATCCTTTAAGACAACAACTTCCTGAAGCCAAGCCCATATCTAAAGAGTTAAAAGAAAAATACTTAACTTATATGAAGCCAATTAAAAAACAACTTGATAATATTAAGTCCAGAATTAACTTTTAACAAAAAATAGTAAATATTCTTTAAATGTCTTTAAAAAAAATTGACCCAACTAAAACCAAAACTTGGAAGTTGTTGGAGGATCATTTTAGTAAAATAAACTCAGCTGAGATAAAAGATCTTATAAAAACAAATAGTTCTAATAACTATAAGATTAGTTGGGAAAACTTTATAGTTGACATATCCAAAAACAGACTTGATGACAAAGCTTTAAGTTTGCTGTTTCAACTAGCCAGGGAGTGTGATATTGAAGGGGCAATTTTAAAGCAGTTTAATGGTGAAGTTATTAATGAAACTGAAAATAGAGCTGTATTACACACGGCTATTCGAACCGATGGGAATGAAAAAATACTTCTTGACAACAACGACCTCGTTCCTTCAATTATTCAAACTAGAAGGAAAATTCAAGAATTTACTGATAATGTTATTTCTGAAAAAATAAAAGGATCAGCTAATAAAGCGTTCACTGACATTGTAAATATTGGTATTGGAGGGTCTGATTTGGGCCCTGTCATGGTAGTTGAAGCATTGAAGCATTATTCTTCTAGATTAAAAACACATTTTGTTTCAAATGTAGACGGAGATCATGTATTAGAGGTTTTAAAAGATTTAAATCCCGAAACTACTTTATTTGTTATTGTTTCGAAAACCTTTACAACTCAGGAAACTATTTCTAATGCCTCTACAATTAAAAATTGGCTAGTTTCAAGTTTAGGAGAAGAAAGTATTATAAAACATTTTGCTGCTGTTTCAACTAATCAGAAAGAAATTCAAAACTTTGGTATTAACCCTGACTTTGTTTTTCCAATGAATGATTGGGTTGGAGGGAGATTTTCACTATGGAGTTCTGTTGGCCTGTCAATAAGCCTGGCCGTTGGTTATGAAAATTTTGAGAAGTTGCTATTGGGAGCGAATAAAATGGATAAGCACTTTAGGACTTCTTCTTTGGAAAAAAATATTCCTATTGTTTTATCTCTTATAAGCATATGGTATAACAACTTTTTTAAATGTGAAACTGAAGCTGTTATACCATATACTCAATACTTAAGCAGACTACCCGCGTATCTTCAGCAAGCTATAATGGAAAGCAACGGGAAAAGCGTAGACAGGTCTGGAAAAAAAATACCGTATCAAACAGGGAGTATTGTTTGGGGGGATACAGGGACAAATTCTCAACATGCTTTTTTTCAATTAATTCACCAAGGCACCAAGTTAATACCCTGCGATTTCATTGGTTTTAATAAGCCTTTATATAAAAACAATACTCAGCATGACAAGTTAATGTCTAACTTCTTTGCTCAAACAGAAGCTTTGATGATGGGTAAAACAAAATTAGAAGTTGAAAATGAGTTAACTAACTCAGGGTTTAGTAAAGAAAACTTAACCTTCTTAACTCCTTTTAAGGTTTTTGAAGGAAATAAGCCAACTAATACTCTTTTGATAAACAAATTAACTCCCGAAAATCTTGGAAGCTTAATTGCAATGTACGAGCACAAAATTTTTGTTCAAGGTGTCATTTGGAATATTTTTAGCTATGATCAGTGGGGCGTTGAACTAGGAAAACAGCTTGCCTCGAAAGTTTTAAAAGAAATTGAAAATAAGTCTATTGGCAATCATGATCCTTCAACAGAATTCTTGCTTAATGAGTATTTATCAAAGAACTAATTAAAGATCTTTTTATTACGCTTTTAGCAAAAAACGGTATTAGAGAGAGTTATTCACATTAATTGTTCAAAAAATTAATGCTTAATTAACATTTCTTTAAGAAAAAATATTCATTTTTGTTTAAAACAATATAACATATGAAAAAAATAACTTTATTTTTAGCAGCTATTCTTTTGTCCGGATTCTGTTACTCGCAAAATACTATAACTGGTACAGTTCTAGATTCAGAATTAGGCACGGGACTTCCTGGAGCTACTGTATTAGTTAAAGGAACTTCAAATGGCGTTTCTACTGATTTTGATGGTAATTTCACAATCACAGCATCTAGTTCTGGCGTTTTAGTCGTTTCCTTTATAGGTTATGATTCTCAAGAAATTGCTTTTAGCAGCTCTATCACGCTAAACGTTTCTTTAATCGCTAGCGCTAATGAATTAGATGGAATTACTGTCTTTGGAACGGTTGATTTTGCAGTAGACAGAGAAACTCCTGTAGCCGTTTCAACTCTAACTGCTTCAGAAATTCAAGAAAGAATTGGAAATTTAGAACTTCCCGAAATACTTAATTCAACTCCTGGAGTTTATGCAACAAGAGGTGGTGGTGGTTATGGAGATTCTAGAATTAACGTAAGAGGCTTTGACTCTCGAAATACTGCTGTTTTAATTAATGGGATTCCAGTTAATGACATGGAAAATGGTAGCGTTTATTGGTCAAACTGGGCTGGACTTACAGATGTTGTTTCGGCAATGCAAGTTCAAAGAGGTCTTGGAGCTTCAAAACTTGCTATTTCTTCAGTAGGGGGAACTATTAACGTTTTAACAAAATCTACTGACCTTGTTAAAGGTGGGAAGATTGCAACTAGCGTTGGCAACGATGGGTATATGAAAACGGTTCTTGGATATAATACTGGCGAAATGAAAGGCGGTCATGCTTTATCTTTTCTAATGTCAAGAACTGCAGGTGATGGATATGTTGATGGGACTATGTTTGAAGGTTATAATTACTTTTTAGGTTATGGATGGAAATCTGATAGACACAATGTTCAAGTGATTGTTACTGGTTCTCCTCAAACACATAACCAAAGAACTAATAGTTTTTATAACATGGCTCAAGGGAAACACTACAAGCAATATGGTATTAGGTACAACTATAATCATGGCTATTTAAATGGTCAAGAATTTAGCTGGAGAAAAAATTTCTACCACAAGCCTATTGCTTCAATAAACTGGGAATATGCTATAAATGAATCTACTCAGTTATCTGCTTCCGCTTACTACTCAGTTGGTAGAGGAGGAGGAACTGGTGATATCGGAAGAGCTTATGGTTTTCAGTTCGCTAGTGGTGATTTAAATTATAATGGAAAGTATGCTCTTAGAAATCCTATTAATGGACATTTTAACTACGATAAGATAGCTGCCTATAACGGAGGTGTTGCTACTACTTTCTATAATGGAAGAACTGCAGCAAATTCAATTGATGCGGCTACTGGTCTTTATATTGTAAACGATCCAGATGAGAGAGTTGATGGCGTTAAAAGAAATGGAATTGTCCGAAGAGCTTCTGTAAACTCTCATAATTTTGTTGGAACTCTAGCTAATTTGAAAAAAACACTTTCTGATAATTTAACTCTTGACTTTGGTTTAGACTTGAGATCTTATAAGGGTATTCATTACAGAAGAATAGATAATCTACTTGGTGCTGACGGATATAGGGATTTTGATAACATTAATTATTCTGGAGGAAGTGCAGTAAGAACTAAAGTTTACAGTTCAGATCTAGCAGATCTGTGGAATGTATTTAAAGACACTGATGATGAAGAAAAAATTGACTATCATAATGACGGATTAGTAAGGTGGAGTGGAGTGTTTGGTCAATTAGAATATAAAAAAGACAAGCTTTCTGCTTTTGTTCAAGGAGCCATTTCAAATCAAGGATTTCAAAGAATCGAATATTTCTTAAGGTCTGGTGCTGACCAAACTTCTGCTTGGAAAAATATTTCTGGAGGAAATGTAAAGCTTGGTGCGAATTATAACATTAATGCAAAAAGCAATGTATTTGTAAATACAGGTACTTATTCAAAGCAGCCTAACTTTGATGCGGTATGGATTAATTATGACAACATTCTAAATCCTGATTTAAAAAATGAAACAGTGGTTGGCCTTGAAGCTGGCTATGGGTATAGATCTAATAATTTAAACTTTAATTTAAATGTTTACAGAACTTCTTGGAAAGACAGATTCCTTTCTACTGGAGTTTCTATTGGATCAGATAGAGGAACTGCCAACTATTATGGAATTGAACAAATCCATTCTGGATTTGAATTAGATGGAACTTATAAAATTAGCTCATTTGTTGAAGTTGAAGGGATGGTTTCATTAGGTAACTATGAGTATGGAGGTGACGTAACAGCTGATGTATTTGATTCAAGCAGAAATAAAATAGGAACTTCTACTGTTTATTTAGAAGGAGTTAAAGTTGGAGATGCTGCACAAACAACATCTAGAGTAAACTTAAAGGTTTCGCCAACTGATTTGTTTAAATTTAATATCAGTATGTTCAGTGCTTCTGATTTATTTGCAAACTTCAATCCAGAAGAATTTGATTCAGAAGGTCAAATGGCAATGCAATTACCTTCGTATGAATTGTTTGATTTTGGAACATCGTATAACTTATCTGTTGCGGGTGAAAAAGTTTACGTAAGATTGAATGTAAACAACATCTTTGATACTCATTATTTAGCTGAGTCTGCAACAAATATTCTTGCAAACCCTGGTGACCCAACATTTTTAGGGGTTAATTCAGATAACAGAGTATTTCCTGGTTGGGGAAGAACTTGGAATTTAGGATTTACATATAGATTCTAATTTTTAGAATAACTTTTTAAAAAAGCCTCTTAATTTTTAAGAGGCTTTTTTATTTTAAATCCTTTATGTTTAATTGCATGGTTGTAGAGCCGTTCCAAGTGTTTTCATCAAGACTATAAACTGCTGAAAAATTAGAAGAGTCTTTTATAGCAGTAAATTTATCTGAAAGCCAAAATCCTATGGCAGAATACGTTTGGATATTATCTTGCGTCAAGTTTAATTTTATGTGTTCTTTTCCTAGCTTAAATTCTTTGTTTTTAATTTTTAATTCTTTTGTTAAAAACATGGGGGTTCTGTTGCCCGGTCCAAAAGGTTCAAACTGCTTAAGTATTCTATAAAATTTTGGAGTAATAACGTCTAGGTCTATTTCAGATTCAATTATTATTTCTGGTTCAGAGCTTTTGCTTTCAAATATTTTCGAAACAGACGTTTCAAATTTATTTTTAAAACTTAAATAATTTTCTTTTTTGATAGTTAATCCAGCTGCGTATTTATGACCACCGAACTGCACAATTGTTTCCTTGCATTCTTCCAACACTTTATATAAATCAATTCCTTTTACTGACCTTGCTGAAGCCGCTAATTCTCCCTCTTTTACTTCACAAAAAACAACGGTGGGCTTATAATGTTTTTCGATTAACCTAGAGGCAACAATCCCAATCACTCCTTTGTTCCATGACTTGTTAAAAACAACAGTAGAGTTTGTTTCTTTTTTATCTTCTTTAAGATAATTTAAAGCTTGATTTGTTGTTTCTTTTTCTACTTCTCTTCTCAAGTCATTTAAAGATTCTATTTTTAAAGCTAATTCATCTGCTTTTTGCGTGTCTGTTTCAATTAATAATTCTAAAGCCAATGAAGCGTGCTCCATTCTTCCCGCTGCGTTAATTCTAGGGGCAATGTGAAACATCAAATCTCCTATGTTAAACTCTTTTTTTACTCTATTTTTAAATAGACTATTTATTCCTGTTCTTGGGTTTGAATTAATTATCTGTATGCCTATGTGTGCTAGAATTCTGTTTTCTCCAACAAGAGGAACAATGTCTGCTGCAATTGCAATAGCCACTAAATCCAGATAATTAATAATATTATCTATTTTTTTGTTGATTTTTAGCTCTAAAGCCTGTATTAATTTAAACCCCACTCCACATCCACATAATTCTTTAAAGGGATAAATACAGTCTTTTCTTTTAGGATTTAGCACCGCTAAAGCATTTGGAATAGACTCGTCAGGATTGTGATGGTCACAAATGATGAAATTTATTTTTTTATCTAAGGCATAATTTACTTGTTCATGAGCCTTAATTCCACAATCCAATGCGATTATTAAATTTTGATTGTTTTGGGCTGCTTCATCAATAGCTTTGATTGAAATTCCATATCCTTCTAAATTCCTGTCAGGGAAATAGGGTGTTATTTTGCATCCTTGAGACTTTAGATACATGCTTAATAAAGCCACTGAAGAAGTGCCGTCCACATCATAATCTCCAAATACCATGATAGATTCTTTATCTTCTATAGCGCTTAATATTCTGTCTACAGCAAGGCCCATGTCTTTCATCAGAAATGGGTCGTGAAGCTTGTCAATGTTTGGTCTAAAAAAATCTTTTGCTTGATTAAAAGACTTTATCCCTCTTTTAACTAACATCAAAGACAGTATTGTGTCAATATTTAATTCTTTAGAAAGCTGATTGACAATTTCTAAATTCTCGTTTTTTTCAATTATCCAGTTCATTTTATTTTCCCTTTCCCTCAACAACAATTACAAACTCTCCTTTAGCAGGTTTTTCTTTAAAATGATTAATTAATTCAGGAATAACTCCTCTTATGGTTTCTTCATAAATCTTAGTTAATTCTCTTGAAGCTGAAACTTTTCTGTCTATCCCAAAAGTTTCTAAAAAATCATTTAAAGTTCTTATTAATTTATGAGGCGATTCATAAAACACCATTGTTCGGCTTTCATCCTTTAATTTATCTAGTCTTGTTTTTCTGCCTTTTTTAACAGGTAAAAACCCTTCAAAAACAAATTTCTCAAAGGGAATTCCGCTAATTAATAATGCCGGAATTAAGGCAGTTGCTCCAGGTAAACATTCAATTTCAATGTCATTTTCTAAACATGTTCTAGTTATTAAAAATCCTGGATCAGAAATTCCTGGGGTACCTGCATCGGAGACTAAGGCTATATTTTTACCTGATTTTATCTTTTCAGCTATATATTGAACTTCCTTGTGCTCATTAAATTTGTGATGAGACCTTAGTTTAGATTCTATCTTAAAATGATTAAGTAATTTTTTACTTCTTCTTGTATCTTCGCATAAAATTAAATCAACACTTTCTAACACTTTGACTCCTCTAATTGTCATGTCATCTAAATTCCCGATTGGAGTTGGAACAATATAAAGTTTTGCCATGTTGAATTAATTTTAGCACATTTGTCAAACGTTTAAAGTTAACAACTTTAAAAATAATAACAATACTTTCAAAATGATTGAAAAAAATAATTTAAAAACAAAATCAACTGGTCGATTAGAAGTCATTTGCGGTTCTATGTTTTCTGGGAAGACAGAAGAGTTAATTAGAAGAATTAAAAGGGTCGAGTTTTCCAACCAAAATTATATAATTTTTAGGCCTAAGACTGATTCCCGAAATCCAAATGATAAAATTATTTCTCATGCTAAAACAGAAATTTCAGCAATAACAATTACAGAACCTGAGGAAATTCTAACGCATGCTGTTAATTATGATGTTATTGGAATTGACGAGGGTCAGTTTTTTAACAATACCTTGACAACTATTTGTAATACTTTAGCTAACTCTGGTCATAGAGTTATAGTGGCAGGACTTGATATGGATTACAAGGGCAATCCTTTTGGTCCAATGCCAAATTTAATGGCAATTGCTGAAGAAGTCACAAAAGTTCATGCCGTATGCGTTAAATCTGGAGAATTAGCTAGTTATAGTTTTAGAAAAAACCCCAATGACGACTTAGTTATGGTTGGAGAAAAAGCAGAGTATGAACCTCTTTCTAGAAGAGCTTTTATAAATAAAATGGCTGTCAGAGAGAAAAATAAATAATGACCAATCAACAAACTCATATTGAAATTAATCTTCCTAATCTTAGAAATAATTTAAATTTTTTGCGTTCTAAATTAAATTCAAAAACTATGATAATGGCTGTAGTTAAAGCCTTTTCTTATGGATCAGATGCGAAAATTATTTCTAAAGAATTAGAAAGCCAAAAAATAGATTATTTAGCAGTTGCTTATGTTGATGAGGGAATTGAGTTAAGGGAGAATGGAATAAAAACTCCAATTCTAGTACTCCATCCTCAATTAAATGATTTCGATGAAATTTTAAAATACGAACTGGAACCAAGTATCTATTCTTTTAGAATTTTAAAAGAATTCTTAAATGCGCTAATCACACACTCCAAAAAAGGCTATCCATTTCAATTAAAATTTAATACAGGGCTTAATAGACTTGGATTTAATAAAGCTGATATTGGTGATTTAGTTTTATTACTAAAAGACCTTACGCCTACTTTTATATTTTCTCATTTGGGAGCATCTGAAGATGGTGAACACGCCGCTTTTACCTTAAATCAAATAAATAATTTTAAAAAAATTAGTTTTCTTTTTGAAAAAGAAATAGGAGTGACTGTAAAAAAGCACATTCTTAATACATCAGGCATATTAAATTTTCCTGAATACCAATTTGATATGGTACGATCTGGTATTGGATTATATGGTTTTGGGAATGACCCTGAGTATAACAATGCTTTAAAGCCTGTTCTAAACTTAAAGACTGTTATATCTCAGATTCACGATGTTAAAAAAGGGCAATCTGTTGGTTACAATAAGGGGTTTACAGCCAATAAATTCACAAGAAGTGCTACTCTTCCAATTGGACACGCTGATGGAGTCAGCAGGCTTTATGGAAATGGAAAAGGAAAAGTGATGATTAATGGATCCTTTGCAAAAATTTTAGGGAATGTCTGTATGGATATGATAATGGTAGATGTTACTAATATTAAATGCAAGGAAGGGGATCAGGTTACTCTATTTGATGACACAAACTTTTCTGCAGAAGAATTCTCTTCAGCTATTGGTACAATTTCATACGAGATTTTAACAGCTCTTTCCTTAAGAATTAAAAGAATTGTTTTAAACTAATTGTTTTATTTATAACTAGTTGTTATAAATTTGAATTAAAACCCTAAGGGAATTGTGTAAAATAATGAAATGCCTATTTTTGAAAAAATAATTCTTTATGAAAATAGCTTTAATTGGGGCAACCGGAATGGTTGGAGGAGTACTAATGGAGGTAATAAAAGAACGCCACTTCCCTTTTGATAAGCTTTTTCTTGTTGCATCTGAATCTTCAATTGGAAGAAAAATTACTTTTTTAAAAAATGAATATACTTTAATAGGAATAGAACAAGCTTTACAAGAAGAGGTTGATATTGCAATTTTTTCGGCAGGAGGTGACGCTTCTTTAACTTGGGCTCCAAAATTTGCCGAGAAAGGAACTTTTGTCATTGATAATTCTTCTGCCTGGAGAATGGATAATTCTAAAAAGTTAATTATTCCTGAAATTAACGGAAACATATTAACTAATCATGATAAAATAATTGCCAATCCCAATTGCTCTACAATCCAAATGTTAATGGTTTTAGCCCCTATTCATAAAGAATATGGCATAAAAAGAGTTGTAATTTCTACATATCAATCTATTACCGGTACAGGAATGAAAGCATTAAAACAGTTAGAAAATGAATATAGGGGGATAAAAGGCGAAATGGCATATAAGTATCCTATACATCAAAATGCTATTCCCCATTGTGATGATTTTCTTGCCAATGGATATACAAAGGAAGAAATGAAACTCTCTAACGAAACTCACAAAATTCTTGATCATACTATAAAAGTTAGCGCAACTGCCGTGAGAATTCCTGTTATTGGGGGTCACAGTGAATCAATTAATTTATCTCTTAACAGCTCTTTTAATCTTGATGATATAAAGAGTTTATTAAAGCGAACTAATGGTGTTGAATTAAAAGATGATGTTGATAATTTTCAATACCCAATGCCGCTATTCTCTAAAGGGAAAGATGAGGTTTTTGTAGGAAGAATAAGAGAAGATTTTTCTGAAAAAAACAGTTTAAACCTTTGGGTCGTTGCTGATAATTTAAGAAAAGGAGCTGCTACTAACGCCATTCAAATAGCTGAAAAAATTATAGAAAAAGGTTATATAGTTAATTAAACCTCTTTCATTTTAAACTCTTCCATGAATTTGGTTGTGTAATTTCCTGCAATATAATTAGGGTCATCCATTAATTGTCTGTGAAATGGAATTGTAGTTTTAATTCCCTCTATAACAAATTCATCAAGAGCTCTTCTCATTTTTTGAATAGCCTCTTCTCTATTTTGAGCTGTTACAATTAATTTAGCTATCATCGAATCGTAACTAGAAGGAATAGTGTATCCGCTATATACATGAGTGTCCAGTCTAACTCCATGACCGCCCGGCATGTGGAGATTAGTGATTTTACCTGGTGAAGGTCTGAAATCTTTATACGGATCTTCTGCATTTATCCTGCATTCAATAGAATGCAATTTTGGGAAATAATGTTTTCCCGATACTCTTATTCCAGCTGCTACTTTAATCTGCTCTTTTATCAAGTCATAATCTATAACTTGTTCTGTAATAGGATGTTCTACTTGTATTCTTGTATTCATCTCCATAAAATAAAAATTTCTGTTTTTATCAACCAGAAATTCAATAGTGCCTGCGCCTTCATATTTTATATATTCTGATGCCTTAACAGCTGCTTCACCCATTTTTTCTCTTAACTTATCAGTCATAAAAGGAGAGGGGGTTTCTTCTGTTAGCTTTTGATGTCTTCTTTGAATAGAACAGTCTCTTTCGGACAAATGACATGCTTTTCCATATTTGTCACCTATTATTTGTATCTCAATATGGCGAGGGTTTTCAACTAGTTTTTCCATATACATGTCATCATTTCCAAAAGAAGCCAAAGCTTCTTGTTTAGCGCTTTCCCATAAATCCTGAAGCTCTTCTTCGTTCCAAACGGCTCTCATTCCTTTTCCTCCACCACCTGCTGTAGCCTTAATCATAACCGGGTATCCTATTTTTTTTGCAATTTTTTTAGCTTCAGGAACAGATTTAATTATTCCTTCTGAGCCAGGAATTGTAGGGACTCCCGCTTCTTTCATAGTCGCTATTGCTGAAGCTTTATCTCCCATTCTCTGTATCATTTTATCTGAAGCACCAATAAATTTTATTTTATGTTCTTTACAAATTTTTGAAAATCTTGAGTTTTCTGACAAAAAACCATAGCCAGGGTGAATAGCATCAGCATTAGTAATTTCAGCTGCCGCTATTATATTAGATATTTTCAAATACGATTCTGCACTACTGGCTGGGCCAATACAAACTGCTTCATCTGCAAATTTTACATGTAAACTTTCTTGATCAGCTAAAGAATAAACGGCGACTGTTTTAATCCCCATTTCTTTACAGGTTCTTATTATTCTTAGAGCAATTTCTCCTCTATTAGCTATTAATATTTTTTTAAACATTTTGTAGTTTTTGTTTATGAAGGATCAACTATAAACAAGGGTTGATCATATTCTACAGGAGATGCATTTTCAACTAAAATTTTAACAATTTTTCCAGAATATTCAGATTCAATTTCGTTAAATAATTTCATAGCCTCAATAACACACAAAATACTTCCTTCAGAAATTTGATCGCCTATTTCTACAAAATTAGCTTTGTCGGGAGCAGGTTTTCTATAAAATGTGCCTATAATTGGAGCTTTAATTGTAATTAAATGATCGTTCTGAATAGTTTCCTTCACTTGATCATTAAAAACTGGGTTTTTAACAGTACTCTGCTCTAACTCCGAATCACTAAACTCAGAAGGGTCTGTATAAATTAACTGTTTTCCAGTTATTCCTGTTTTAACACTTATCTTTAAATCTTTAGATTCAATTTTCACTTCGTGAACTCCAGATTTTGCTACAAATTTAATTAGCTGTTGTATTTCTTTTATGTTCATAATATATGGTTTATTAACTATTATACCCCCATTTTAAATACATGGCTCCCCATGTAAATCCTGCTCCAAAAGCCGCAAAGATTATCTTGTCGTCTTTTTTAAATATAGACTCATAGTCCGATAATAATAATGGAATTGTTGCTGCTGTTGTGTTACCGTAACTCTCAATATTCATTAAAACCTTCTCGCTAACAATTCCCATTCTGTTAGCGGTAGCATCAATTATTCTTTTATTTGCTTGATGTGCTATTAGATAATTTACATCAAAGTTCGTTAAGTGATTTCTTTTCATAATTTCTTCAGACGCATCAGCCATCTTTGAAACAGCATGCTTAAAAACATTCTTGCCATCTTGATAAATAAAATGTTTCTTGCTTTTTACCGTCTCTAAACTTGTTGGCATATAAGAGCCTCCTGATTCAATTCTTAAAAAATCTCTTCCTATTCCGTTTGAGCGTAAATATTCGTCTTGAACTCCATGCCCTTCTAAATTTGGTTCTAATAAAACAGCTCCAGCTCCGTCTCCAAAAATAATACACGTATTTCTGTCAGAATAATCTACAATTGAAGACATTTTATCTGCTCCTATTAAAAGAATTTTTTTGTATCGGCCTGATTCAATGAACGAAGAAGCAGTAGACATTCCAAATAAAAACCCAGAACAAGCTGCACTCAGGTCATATCCAAAAGCATTGTTAGCTCCGATTTCAGATGCAACATAAGCTGCGGTTGCAGTTGCGTGCATGTCTGGAGTAATGGTTGCAACAATTATCATGTCAATGTCTAGTGGGTTGATTTTTTTTTTATCTAGTATAGAATTGGCGGCATTAATTGCCATAAAAGAAACTCCCAATCCTTGCTTTAAAATTCTTCTTTCTTTAATTCCTGTTCTAGCAGTAATCCATTCGTCAGTGGTATTAACAATTTTTTCTAAATCAGCATTAGTCAAAATTTGTTCAGGCAAATAAGATCCAACTGCTGTAATTGAAGCGTGAATTTTTTTCAAATTAAATGTTTTTAATTTTAATCAAAAATGGGGAAAAAAGAGCAAAAAAGAGCAAAAAAGAGCAAAAAAATGACAAAAAACATCAAAAAAATGCTTTTTTGCTTAATGTAATTTATGCTTCTGCTTGAGCAGCATTGTCAATCAACACCTTTCCTCTGTAGTAAAGTTTTCCTTCATACCAATGAGCCCTATGGTAAAGATGAGCTTCTCCTGTTGTTTTACAAGTTGCTATTTGAGATTCTGCCATCTTGTAATGAGTTCTTCTTTTATCTCTTCTAGTTTTAGAAATTTTTCTTTTAGGATGTGCCATAATTTGTTTATTATATTAAATCTTTTAATTTATCCCAACGGGGATCGTTTTTTAAATTTTGTTCTTTAACGCTTGATTCTATCTCCTTTAATTTTTTTAAAGTTTTTGACTCTAACGAACCGTCTTCAACTCCAGGATGAATAATTTTAATAGGCAAAGATAGTATTATCATTTCAAATAAGTACTGCGCAGCATTAAGTTGAGATGAGCCTAATGGCAAAACCAACAAATCCTCATTGTCATTAATTAATTCAGAACTAAATTTAACAACTAATTTCATCTTGTTGTCTATTGAATAATCAAAAGGCTCGTTAGAAACGTGGCAGTTAATATTTAGAATCCCTTTAGAGTTAAAGCTAAATTCCAATAAATTAGACTTTTTATTAACCTTAACTATTGCTGTAATTCGACAGCTATTAAAATCATTATAATCAAAATGTTCAAAGAACTTATTATTTAATTCAAACTCAAAGCTGTGTTCTCCTTCTTTTAATCCGGTAAAATTAATTACAAATTGATTTAAAAAAAGCATTCACTTTTAGTTTGAATCCGCGAATATAAGAAATTTAGAAAATAGAATTGATCTATTTTCTAATCGTTTTTGTTTTTGAGCTCAATAAAGGGTTTTCGTTTATTTTATCATGTAATTTTCTTTTCTTAAAAATCTCAATTGCGCAAAAAATTGCGTTTTTAAAAGAATCAGAATTTGCAAGATTTTTTCCTGCAATATCATACCCCGTTCCGTGGTCAGGTGAGGTTCTTATTTTGCTTAGCCCTGCAGTGAAATTAACACCTTCTCCAAATGAAAGAGTCTTAAAAGGTATTAACCCTTGGTCATGATATATCGCTAATATTGCATCGTATTTTTCATGTGTTTTTGATCCAAAAAAACTGTCTGCAGAAAATGGTCCAAAAAGCAAAGAACCTTTATTGGAAATTTCTAAAAGAGCTGGTATTAAAATTAAATCATCTTCTTTTCCTATAACTCCTCCATCTCCTACGTGTGGGTTTACTGAAAGAACGGCTATCTTAGGTTTTTGAACTCCAAAATCTATTTGAAGTGATTGTTCCATTATTTTTATTTTATTTGATATTTTTTCTAAAGAAATACTGGAGGCTATTTCTTTTATTGGAATATGATCTGTTAACAACCCAACTCTTAACTCTTCATTTACCATAAACATTAAACTTTCACCTTTTAATTTTTTTGCTAAATAATCCGTATGCCCTGGATATTTAAAATTTTTATTTTGAATGTTGTTTTTATTTATTGGCGCAGTAACCATAACGTCTATTTTAGAATTAATTAAAGCGTTTGTTGTGGCTTCTAATGACAAGTAAGAAAGTTCTCCTGATTTTTCTGAGGGCTTCCCAAATTCAGTTTTAAAATTTTCTTCCCAGCAATTAACAACATTTATTTTTCCACTTAAAGGCTTTTGATTTAAATTAATTTTATTAAACTGCACGTCAAGATCAAGCGCTTTAATTTGATCTGATATTACATTGTTGTTTGAAAAGACAACAGGTGTAAAAAACTCTAAAACCCTTTTGTCTAAAAGAGATTTTAAAATTATTTCAATCCCTATTCCGTTTGGATCACCACAGGATATCCCTACAATTGGCAATGTTTTTTCTTCCATATATAATGTAAATTTATTATTGCTAATTTTACGCATTAAATATATATATAAATTAAAGAATATGTTTACGGGAATTGTAGAAGATAATGGTATCGTTGTAAACTTGATGGCTAATCAAGGGAACCTGAATATCACTCTTTCCAGTAAGCTCGTTTCTGAACTCAAAATAGATCAGAGCGTGTCTCATAACGGAATTTGTTTGACAATTGTTGAAATAAAAAACAACACCTATACTGTAACTGCTATTAAAGAAACTATTAATAAAACTAATATTAGCAATTGGAAGGTTGGAGAGGTGATTAATTTAGAGCGTGCGATGAAAATAGGAGCTCGATTAGACGGGCACATGATTCAGGGTCACATAGATCAAGCAGGAGAATGTATAAAAATTAACAAAACCAATGGAAGCTGGGAGTATGTCTTTAGGTATGATGCTTCTGCAAACATTACTGTTGAAAAAGGCTCTATTGCAGTAAATGGCGTCAGCCTAACAGTTGTTGAATCAAATGAGAATAGTTTTAGCGTGGCCATTATTCCTTATACTTATTCTCACACTAATTTTAAAAACTTTTTTGTGGGCAGTGTGGTGAATTTAGAATTTGATATTTTAGGAAAATATTTAATGAAAATGCTCCCTAAATATAAATAAACTACATTTTTAATAACCACAATAAGGGGTTCATTGGGGTTGTTTTTTCAAAAACACTAAACTGTATAGTTGATTGCTCCGTTGAATTATTTGTAAATACCTGTCCTATTTCTTGACTTGATAAAACAGTGTCTCCTTTTTTAACGTAAACTTTCGAAAGGTTTTTATAAGCAGATATATAATTTCCATGTTGGATTAAAATAGTGGGGTTACTCCCTTTAAACTGTAAAACAGATAAAACCTTTCCCTCAAATATCGTTTTAACTTTTTCGAATTTTGGAGTGGCAATGACAATGCCGTTACTTTTAATTTTTGCTGTTTTAACAACAGGGTGAGGTTGGGTTCCAAATTTCTGAATAACAACACCTCTTAAAACTGGCCAAGGCAATTTTCCTTTATTTAAAACAAACTTTTTGGCTAACGCTTTTGCTTCAGGCGTCAAATCAAAGCTTTTTGAATTTGTATTATTTTTATTAGATTTCGCAATAGCTTCTCTAATTAATTTTTCTATTTCTTTATCTATTTTTGAAGTCAGTCTTTGTTTTTCTATAATTTCTCTTTTATACTTTTTTTCTTTTTTTCTTAATTCATATGCAATTTCATTGACTTGGATTTTTTCGTTTTTTAACGATTTTTGAACTTTTCGATTACTAAGAACAAGCTGTTCTTTTTCGTTTTTTTTAACTACTAGCAATTCATTTACAGACTTAAGGTCATTTGATAGTAGTGTTATTTTAATTCCTTGCGCTCTTCTAAAAGCTGCATACTGTTTCATATACTGCACTCTTTTAAATGCTTGAAAAAAAGTTTCTGAAGACAGCAAAAACATTATTCTGTTCTTTCCTGATTTTGTTTGATAGGATTTTAAAATCATTTTTCCGTAAGCCTCTTTTACTTCTTTTAATTGAGCTTCTAGTTCTATTTGCTGACTAATGTTTAGTTTTATTTCCTCTTCTAAAAAATTGATTTGTTTGTTTGTAAGTTTAACTAGCTCTTCTTTACGTTGAATTTTATAATTCAAATTTTCAATGTCTGAAAAAACTATTGCTTTTCTCTTTTTATTATCAAAAAGCATTTCATTGATAGCTTTTAATTCTTTTTGAATTTGAATTTTTTTTTCTTCCAATCCTAATCTACTAGATTTTTGAGCAATTACGAATTGCAGGTTGAAAACAACTATAAATAAGAAAAGCCCTGATTGTAGGCTATTTTTTATAGTCATAATTCAGTTTTTTTATAATCTTTAGGAATTTCAAAAGGAAATGAAAGCTCTTCGTCAATTCTATTTGAATTTAAATTAAGTAAAATTTTTAAATTCCTTTTCTTTCCTTTTGCAATTATTATAATTTTTTGAGGAAAATTTTTACCATCAATTGTTTTGTAATTGCTATACTGAATCGTTAATTCGCTATTTGTTAAAGATGAATATAATTTCTGTTCGGTTAATTTGTAGGTAAATGGGTTAAATATATACGTAGCCTGAACTTTTTTGTTGTTTGATTCTAGGATGTAATTTTCAATATTTGTTAATTGAGAAAACCTCGCTCCCTTAAAGTCACCCATAGGCATTCCGACAAATAACTTCTCCAAAGAATTTAACGAAAGTTTGAAATTAATAATACTGGTCAGGGTGTTATAATCCTCTATATAATATGTCTTTTTTATTTTTTCGTAAAAAGCAATTTCTTTTTCTGTAATTAGCGCTTTAAATAGAGGGATCAACAACGAACCGCTGACTAATATTTTATCGTTGTTTTTAATTCTAATGCTTAAATTAATTTGATTTGAGGATCCTTTTTCTGTTATTGTTACTTTAGATCTTATAAAAAGAGAATTGTAGCTAACTTGTTCTTCTAAAATGTTTTTAATTAAATCTTTTGTAGATATTTTTTTAAAACTTCTTTCTGTATCAGCTTTTGTTAATGCTTTACAGTTTAAAAACAATAGTGGAATAAAAATTAAAACTTTTCTCATTTAAGCAAGTTAGGTCAACTCGCTGAAATCTCCAATATTAATTTCAGTGTGTTGACCGTCATATTTGCAATTATTTCCAATCATTGAATTCTTAATCTTAGCGTTTGAAAGAATTGTGTTTTCTCCTACAATAGAATTTGAAATAACAACATTGGAAATTTTACTGTCTGAGTTTATAGAAACATAGGGGCCTATAGTTGAGTTTGCTATAACTACATTAGACGAAATATAACAAGGCTCTATCACTTTAGAGTTTATTAAATTAATATTATCTGAAATTAACCCTTCCTTGTCTTCTAAGAGAAAGTTTAGCATTTCTTTATTTGATGAAATCGTGCTGTTTACATTTCCACAATCTAGCCATGCTGAAATCTTGCCTACTTTAAAAAGGCTCCCGTTTTCCATCATTCCTAGTAAACCGTCATTAATTTGAAATTCTCCTGAATGCATTGTGTTGTTTTTAATAACGATTTTCAATTGCTCTTTAAGGTGTGCTATTTCTTTAAAATAATAAATGCCAATAACTGCAAAATCTGAAACAAAATCAGAAGGTTTTTCAATTAAATCTATAATTTCTTCATTTGCATTTAGCTTAACTACGCCATACGCTTCTGGATTGTCCACTTGTTTAGTCCAAATGACTACATCTGCGTTTTTATCAAAAGATTCATTGGCTCTTATAAGTGTGTCTGGATAAATAACTAACGCTTTGCCCTTTAGAGATTCTTCAGCGCACATAATTGCGTGCCCCGTTCCAAGTGGGTTTAATTGACGATATATTCTAGCTTTTGAGTTATGAGATTTTGCTATTTTTTCCAGTTTATTAATTACATCTTTCCCAAAAAACAACGGACTTCCAACTATAAAGACCATTTCTTCAATTGGCTCGTTAATAAGCTTAGCCACGTCATTTATGAGCCTAGCGACTATAGGTTTTCCAGCTATAGATATCAAAGGTTTTGGGGTTGTTAAGGTGTGAGGCCTTAGCCTTGATCCCCTTCCCGCCATAGGTATAATTAATTTCATTTGTTTTATTTTAAACCTGTACTTCCGAACCCTTTAATCCCTCTTTTAGTTTTGTCTATTGACTTACTTAATTCCCATTCTATTCTTTCATGTTTTGATATAACTAATTGTGCTATTCTGTCTCCAGACAAAATATCAAAATCTTCATCTGATAAATTAATCAAAATAACTCCTATTTCACCTCTATAGTCTGCATCAATTGTGCCTGGGGAATTTAGAACCGTAATTCCTTTTTTTAAAGATAACCCGCTTCTTGGCCTGAGCTGAGCTTCATATCCTTTTTGAAGCTCTATTTGGAGTCCTGTTTTAACTAATAGCCTCTCTAAGGGTTTTATCGTTACAGGGTTTTCTATAAACGCCCTAATATCCATTCCGGCTGAAAGCAAGGTTTCGTAATTTGGTAATGAATTTGAAGAGTTGTTAATTATTCTGACAATCATATTCTTGGGTTTTAGCCTATAATTATTGCTGCTAAGTAAGGCTATAATTAGCTGTTTAAAGCTTCCGCCCCTCCAACAATTTCTAAAATCTCATTAGTAATTGAAGCTTGCCTGGCCTTATTGTAAGTCAGCTTTAACTCATCTCTTAATTCAGACGCATTGTCAGTTGCTTTGTGCATAGCTGTCATTCTAGCTCCATGTTCACTAGCAAAAGAATCTCTTATTGCTTTAAACAATTGAATTTTTAAAGATTTTGGAATTAAAGTGCTTAATATTAATTCTTGTGATGGCTCAAAAAGATAATCTGAGTTTTCGCTGCCTTCTATTTCGCTAATTGGAATCGGCAAAAACTGCTCTGACTTAATAATCTGTGTAGCGGCATTTTTAAATGAATTATAAACAATTTCCACGTGATCATACTCCTCTTCTATGTATAACTCCATTAATTTATTAGTAATTTTAGAAACTCGCTCATAATTTAAATCTTCAAAAACATCACTATCATTTTGGATAACTTTTTCAGATTTTTGAAGAATATCATTTATTTTTTTTCCAATAGACAAAAAATTGATTTCGGTGTTTTTAAATTCCTCTCTTGACTTTATAAGATTAGCTTGTTTAGCAATGTTAGCGTTAAAAGCCCCACAAAGTCCTCTGTTAGAGCTAATGGCTACAATCAATACTTTTTTTACTTTTCTTTTAATTGTAAATGATTTTTCATCTGAATTATTTGACCCATTAAGACCTTGCATTAACTCAGAAAGTTTATTAGAATATGGTCTCATAGCAGTAATTGCGTCTTGGGCTTTCTTTAGCTTAGCAGCTGACACCATTTTCATAGCGCTGGTAATTTGCATAGTAGAAGAAACTGAGCCTATTCTAATTCTAATTTCTTTAAGGTTGGCCATCTTGTTTGTCTTTAATAAGAAGAACTAAGTTCTTTTGCTGTTTTGGTTAAAACGTCAACTACTTCGTCAGTAAGATTTCCAGATTTAATTACATCCATAATGTTTCTATGCTTTGCATTTAAAAAATCTATGTACTGCCTTTCAAATTCTTTTACTTTTTCTACCGGAACCTTTCTTAAAAGGTTTTTAGACCCCGCAAAGATAATTGCAACTTGATCTTCTACGCTAAACGGATCATTTTGTGCTTGTTTTAAAATCTCAACGTTTCTTTTGCCTTTCTCTATTACATTTAGAGTCGCATCATCTAAATCAGATCCAAATTTTGCAAAAGCTTCAAGTTCTCTAAATTGAGCTTGATCTAATTTTAGAGTTCCTGCTACTTTTTTCATTGATTTAATTTGAGCTGATCCTCCAACTCTTGAAACAGAAATCCCTACATTAATAGCGGGTCTCACTCCAGCATTAAATAAGTTTGATTCTAGAAATATTTGTCCATCAGTAATTGAAATTACATTTGTTGGTATATAGGCTGAAACATCTCCCGCCTGCGTCTCTATAATAGGGAGTGCAGTTAAAGATCCTCCACCTTTTACAATCTTCTTTAATGAATCCGGTAAGTCATTCATGTTTTTGGCGATAGTGTCGTCCGCTATTACTTTTGATGATCTTTCCAGTAATCTTGAATGTAGATAAAATACATCCCCAGGGTATGCTTCCCTTCCCGGAGGTCTTCTAAGTAATAATGAAACTTCACGATATGCTACCGCTTGCTTGGATAAATCATCATATATTATTAACGCTGGTCTTCCTGTATCTCTAAAGTACTCTCCAATTGCAGCTCCTGCAAAAGGTGCATAAACTTGCATTGGAGCTGGATCAGAAGCATTAGCAGCTACTATTGTGGTATAAGCCATCGCTCCTTTATCTTCAAGCATTTTTGCAATACCCGCAACTGTTGATGCTTTTTGCCCAATTGCTACATAAATACAATAAACAGGTTCTCCAGCATCGTAAAATTCTTTTTGATTTAAAATTGTGTCTATGCAAACGGTTGTTTTCCCTGTCTGTCTGTCCCCAATTACTAGCTCTCTTTGGCCTCTACCCACAGGAATCATTGCGTCAATTGACTTTATTCCAGTTTGAAGTGGCTCATTAACTGGTTGTCTAAAGATTACTCCTGGAGCCTTTCTTTCAAGAGGCATTTCAAAAAGTTCACCTTCAATATTTCCCTTGCCATCAATTGGCTTTCCAAGAGTGTTAACTACTCTTCCTACTATTTTTTCACCTACATTGATTGATGCAATTCTTTGTGTTCGTTTAACCGTATCCCCTTCGCTAATTTCTTTAGAAGGTCCTAATAAAACAACTCCAACGTTATCTTCTTCAAGGTTAAGTACAATCCCCTCAAGTCCTGAATCAAACTGAACTAATTCTCCGTATTGTACATTAGAAAGCCCATATACTCTTGCAATTCCATCCCCTACCTGAAGAACTGTCCCTACTTCATCTAAAGAAGCCGAAGCATCTAGTCCTGCTAGTTGTTGTTTTAAAATTGCTGAAACCTCAGCAGGTTTAATTTGTGCCATAATCTATGATATTGATAAATTTGTGTTTTTATTAAATTCTTGCTTAATATTCTTTAGTTTGTTTTTAAAACTAGCATTATATTCAATATCCCCTAACCTTAAAACAAAACCTCCTATTAAACTGCTGTCTACTTTGTTTAATAAAGTAGTTTTTTTACTTGTTAGTTTAGAAATAGTATCCAAAACTTGTTCTTCCATTTCTTTACTTAAAGGGGCCGCAGATGTAACTGTTGCAGACTGAATTCCTTTATGCTGTTTATATAGTTCAATAAATTTATAGGCAATGATTTCAAATAAATTTATTCTGTTATTTTCATCTAAAACGCGAATTAAACTCTTTGTTAAAGTGCTCATTTCTTTAAATACTAAAAGCAAGGAGCTTGATTTTATGCTGTTTTTTATCACTCGGCTTTCTATAAGATGACTCAATTTTGAGTTTTCTTTAAAAGTATTTAACACCAAATCCATGTCGTTAAAAGTTTGTTCTAGACTGTTCTTTTCGACAGATTCTAGAACTAAAGCTTTGGCATATCTTATGGCTGCTCGACTTGTTTTCATTTTATTTTAATGTAACGTCTTTAATAAGTTCCTTTACTAAATTCATCTGCGCCTTGTCTTCAGACATTTTAGATTGTAAAACTTTTTCAGCAATTCCGACTGACAGGTCTGCCATTTGATTTTTTAAATCAACTATAGCTGAGTTTTTTTCATTCTGAATCGCTTCTTTAGCTTGACTAATTATTTTTTTGGCTTCCGTTTTAGCTTCCGTTTTAGCGTCATCTATAACTTTTTGTTTAATCTCTCTTGCTTCTTTAAGTAGCGTGTCTCTTTCTGCCCTTGCTTTTTTAAGAGTTAATTCATTGTCTAATTGAAGGGACGCCATCTCTTCTCTGGCTTTTTCAGCAGAAAGTAATGCATCTTTTATTCCTTGCTCTCTTTCATTTATGGAATCTAAAATAGGCTTCCAAGCAAACTTTTTAAGAAGATATATTAATGCAATAAAAATAACAGTCTGCCAAACAAACAAGCCAAACGAAAATTGTGATATAAGGTTTTCCATTTATTTAATATTTTAAATTAACTTTTCACAAAAGACAAAACCAAAGTTTTGCTGTTGTGAAAAGTGTAACGATTAGCTTACAGCGCAAACAATGCAGCGAATCCTATTCCCTCAACAAGAGCGGCGAAAATTAACGCAGCTACTTGAATTTTTCCGCTAGCATCAGGTTGACGGCCGATAGCTTCCATAGCCCCCTTGCCCGTTAAACCGACTCCAATTCCAACTCCAATTACTACTAATCCACCTCCTACTAAAGTTAAATCCATTACTGATTCCATATTTATATAATTTTAATTAAACATTCTTTTTTAATGTTCCTCATCATATTCTGCAACTGCAAATCCAAAATACAATGCTGAAAGCATTGTAAAAATATAAGCCTGTAATAGCGCTACTAATATTTCAATTATTGAAATAAAGAATGCCAACCCAAACGACAAGCTGCCTCCAACCCAATTATTAAACACAAACATAAGTCCTATAAGGCTCATTAAAACAATGTGTCCCGCTTGAATGTTAGCATAAAGCCTTATAAGCAGAGAGAAAGGTTTTATTAAAACCCCCAACAGTTCAATAGGAGCCAAAACTATCTTTATAACCACGGGAACTCCAGGCGTCCAAAAGATGTGCCCCCAATAACTTTTATTAGCCGTTACATTAGTAATAATAAACGTAAGCAAAGCTAAAGAAAAAGTAACCGCAATATTTCCTGTGACGTTAACCCCTAAAGGAGTTAAGCCAAGCATGTTTAGAAACCAGACGAAAAAAAAGATAGTCAACAAATAACTCATATAGTTTTTGTACTTTTTTTCTCCGATATTTGGAATCGCTATTTCATCTCTAATATAAAGAATAATTGGCTCAAAAAACCTTCCCATTCCTTTAGAGATGCCTTTATTGTATTTAAATGATTTTGCTAAACTTACAAAAAGAAGCAACATCAATATCGAGACCAATAGAATTGTTGCTACGTTTTTGGTTATTGAAAAATCTAAAGGTTTCTCGTTTAAAGGGTGGTGTTCTGCGTCATATTCAATCGTTCCTTCTTTATCTGTTTTATAAATTCTACTGTCGTGATATTCTAGCTTATAATAATTTTCTCCACTAACAACCACTTTTTCTCCATGTTTGAAATCTGAAGACCAAAAAAACCTGAGTCCATTATCATATAGGATTACAGGAAGAGGAAGCTCAATATAAACCATTTCTCCAGTCTCTTCGTTTTTGTAAGAAGTAATTAAAAAAGAATGACTGTCTTTTAAGTGGTGGTTTATGTACTCTTTTATTTCAGATTTAATATCTCCTTTTTCTGATTTATCTTTCTCAGAAAAAGTCGTTGAGGATCGGCCAACAGTCAGTCCAAAAAAGAAGATTAAAACAGTAAATGCTAAATGTCTTTGTTTTTTCAATTTGAGACCTTTCTTAAGTATTAAAAATAAAGCCGCAAAGATAAGGCTATTAACTAAAAAATAAAAATATGATTTGTAAAAATTTTATAAAAATTTTATTGACATTTGACTGTCTCCTTTAAATGATGAATACAGACTTAAAACATGAGTTATTGATTGATTTTTTTTAATTGCTTTATTAGAATATAAAAAGAAATTAAAACTCCTGACAAAGTGATAATTGCAGTAAAAACTCTATCAAAACCATAGATAAGGTCAATATATTTTCCAAGTTTGGCAGCGCAAAAAATAATCACTCCCATCTGAAAAACTAATCCCAAAAAAATCAAAAAAGGACTAGGCTGTTTTTTCTGATTGTGTTTTTTCATCACTTGAAATGGCTTTCATTTTTTTTGCTCCCTTCATTGAAATATTTGCGTCAACATTTGCGCCTGCTTCAATTGCCAGTTTGCCTGCAATAACTTCTCCTTCAATTTTTGCAGAAGATTTTAAAGATAAGATTCCTGAAACATCGAGTCGTCCTTTTATTGAGCCTGCAACATCCGAGTTCGTGCAAATTACAATTCCGGTAACACACCCCTCTTCTCCAACAACAACTTTTCCTGACGTTGTTATAGTTCCTTCTACATTTCCATCTATTCTAAAATCTGCTTGTGAAGTAATATCTCCTACTATTTTTGTTGACTTCTCTATAATGTCTATTTTATTAGATTCTCTTGGTTGCTGCATGACTGTATTTTTATTTAAATTAAACCTCATAATTTCAGTTCAAGTCTAAAGTCTTGAAAATCAGTATGTTTTTATACTGGGAAGACAAAACTACAAAATTATTCTTTAGTCTTAAAAACTCTATTTTTTCTTTTATTAATTCTAAAAGTTTTGAGGCCTCTTTTTTGCTTTCTATATCTTTTATTACAATTAATCTTGTGCTATTATCGTAAACATCAACTGCTATTCTGTGATTATTGAGCGGTGCTTTTTTAAGACTATTTAATAGCGAGTCTACTAAAAATTCTTCCTTGTTTATTATAAATACAATATTGTAATCGCTTGCAACTATTTTTTTGGGATTAGTTTGCCATTTTTTATTTAAAGATTCATAAATTTTTTTTATTTCTAAACTCTTAGCGCTACTAGGATGTTTTTGTGTGATATTTTTTAGCTCTTCCTTGTATTTGAGAACTCCCTCTAATTTTCCCATTGTCTGTGCTCTTAATAGCTCGAAGTCAATTAAAATTTCTTTGTTCTCAATAAAGGCCACTTGCTTCTCTATTCCGATCAATACTTCCTCGAACTTTTGTTCACTAAAAAAAGAGTTAAGGCTGTCCAATTTCTTTAACGTTCCCTTCTCTTCTTCTAAAATCTTATTTCTGTCTTTTAATATTTTCGCGAATTTAGAAGTCGGATATTCTTTAATGATTTCTAGTCTTAATTTATTTGCTTTTGTTTTGTTTTGTTTTTTATAACTTTTATAGAGTAAATAATTTGCTTCAACTAAAATGTCTTTTGAAGGATTTATGTTTATAAGTTGGCTTAACTTGCTTTCGGCTAACAAGTAATCGTTATATTTTTCTAAATATATTTCTGCAAGTCTTAAATACGATTTGTTTTTAAGGTTATTAATGCTGTCTTTTTGAAATTTTGTCATTGGAACTTTCGCTAAAAGCCCTTGATTCACTAATTTAATTTTCTTTAAAACGCCTTTGTCTGGGGTTATTTTTTTTGTCTCTTCTAAAACAGTAACGCTGTTGCTAGTAACGCTCCTCCAATAAGATTTTCTAGCTCTTTGTCCCCAAATCTTTTTAAATGCTTTTTTTCCAAGCTCTAATAGCTGACTGTTATAAAAATAAAAACTGTCGTTGTTTTTTGTTTTTACAAGACCTATCTCTTTAGGTTGTTGGATGATTTCTGTTCTTTTATTTTTACTCTCTATATGATTTAAAATCTCTTTGAGCCTATAAGGTTCGTAAGTTGAAATTTTTATTAAGCTATCGTAAAGAATAATGTTTTCTTCTAGCTTAACAACGCGATCTAAGCCTTTTTTTCTTCTACTTAACTCCCAAAATTTTTTTGAGTTTTTCTCTAAATTGTTTAGTGTGCTATCTAAATATTTACCTGATGCTACATAGTTAGATTTTTTAAAGTTTATTTCCGAAAGTTTTTCGTAACCTTTAGATAAAAGCTTCTTGTCATGGGGGCTCTGTTTGAGGGCCTTATTTAAATAAAATATCGCTTTAGAAATCGAATCTTTAGAGAATAGTAGTTTTGAATACCCGTAATAAATTTTATCTAAAAAAGGTTCGTTCTCAATATTGTCAATTGTTTTTTTAAATTCAGGCTCGTTATCGCTTAAAGTACCCTTTAATAAAGTCTTTATTTTGGCATTTATTAATATAATTCTGGGGATGCTTCTTTTAAAGTTTGTAATTTTTTTAAATGTAGCATATGCGGAGTCTTTTTCGTTTTTTTCTTCATAAATCTGGCCTAACACATACAAATACCTCGCCTTAAGTTGCTTGTTTTTTTCGTTAGACGAAGCCACTTTAAGTGGCTTTATTGCTGAATCGTTTTTTTGCAGCTGTAAATAAGCCATCGCTAAAGTTGCGTTTGCATCCGCTTTTATTTTAAGAGTTAATTTTTCTTTTTTTAGCAAAGAGCTTAATAGCCCTAACGCTAGTTTCTCTTGTTCTAGCCTAATATTACATTTCGCTTTCCATATAACTGAATGGCACCACTCGTCAAAAGTCAAGTCCTCTTTATAAATTTGATTAAAGGCATCTAAGGCGGGAATAAATCGTTGATCCAAATACCTTGCTCTGCCCAAAAGAAGGTGCGCTTGAGCAATTTTTGAATTATACTGAACATTATTTATAAGCATGGAGTGCTTCTGGATGGTCTTAGCAGCTTTTTCTTCTGATTTTAAAAAATTTTCGTTCCCTGTTCCATCTACTGTAATAATGTCTTTTGAAAGGCTTATTTTCTCAATAGGCAAAATCTCCCAAAAATCATCTACAAAAGACTCTTGAGCCTGTAAAAGGCCTTCGTTAATATAGTTTTCTCCATTAAATAATACGTTGTAGTTTGAAACAATCGAGTGATAACCTTTGTTTAGTGTTTTGTTTTTACTTGTCGAACACGACAAGAAAAACATGCTTAAAATTAGTATAAAGGTGTGCTTTTTCACGTTGTATTGAATCTTTATATTCAATGACATAAAATAATGAATTTTATTATGGAATATTCTAAAATAATTGAATTAAAATCTATTCTCCTTTAAAATAAGACTCTAATTCTTTTAAAGTTTGTGGGCTTGTAATAAGATCTTTGATAACTCTTCCTTTTTCTAACAAAACTATTCTTTCACAAACTTCTGTTACATCTTGAATATCATGGCTAGAAACAAGCACAGTCACGTCCTTGTTTTCGGACAGGTCCTTTACAATGGCTTTGAGTCTAATTTGCGTTGTTGGATCAAGATTTGCGAAAGGCTCATCTAAAATTACCACTTTTGGCTCCCCAATTAAAGCGGCAATAACGCCAGCTTTTTTTTGATTTCCTTTTGAAAGATCTCTTAGGTATTTCTTTCCTCCTAAAATTTCTCCATGAAAAAAATCTTCAAATTGAGATAAAAAAATATCCACTTCTTTTTTATTTAACCCTCGAAGATCTCCAATAAAATAAAAATATTCTTCTGGCATTAAATACCCTATCAAAAAGGTTTCGTCAAGAAAAGCTGTTGTAAATGACTTCCAGTCTTCACTTTGGCTTACGTCAACTCCATTGTTGGTAACCTTGCCTTTTGATGGCTTTATTAAATCTAAAAGCGCGCTAAACAAAGTGGTTTTCCCTGCTCCATTGTTTCCTACTAAACCAAAAGTTTGACCTACCGGAATATCTAATGAATCTATGTCTAAAACTGTTTGTTTAGAATATTGTTTAAGAATGTTTTTAAAGCTAATCATGATTATGAGTTTTGTTTATAAGCGTTAAGTGTGGAATATTTTTCTGATTTATATGTTTTTACTATTTGCTGAAAAACGACGTCTTTTAAGCCCAATCCCAAAACACCTATTAAGCCTACCATGGCACATCCAATTAAATTATTAAAATAGTAACTGCCCAAAAAGTAAACAAAAACAGGTAAAACAATTTGAGGAATAGTTATCAAAAGCGTTTTCATGTTGACGGCTTTTTTATCTCCAAAGGGGTTTTTGCTGGAGTTTAAGTCAATAGGCGATTTTGTGTAAGCTCCAGCCCAAAGAGTTAGATATCCGTTAACCCCTATGTTATAAAGTCCTCCTGCAATAACAGCGCATAACGCTTCTATTCCTTGAAAAGAATAAAGAGCTGATGCAATTAAGGTTGAGGCTATAGTTGCCAAAACCACTAGGGACCATTTTGATTTCAAATATTCATTATAATGAATATTTTGACACATCATTAGCGGATAATATTGGCTGTCCCAGCTAGGAACCATTCCTCCAAACATAAAAAGAAACCCTCCAGAAGAAAACATATAAGCAAAAAATGTCATAAAAGATCCGAAAGTTTCTTCTTGAAAAAGAAAAATAAATCCATAAAAAAGAAAAAACACTCCTGCAACAACGGTCCCTCTTGCTCTTTTTGATCTGACTATTAGTCTAAGATCATTTTTTAAAAAGGTCGAAAGTTTGCCAAACCTATTAAGCCAAGAGTAATCCTGAAAAGTAGCTTCTTTAACTTTTACTTCCAGCCCAGTGTCAATATATAGTCCTTTTTTAAAAAAAGAAAAAACTCTGTTATATAGAAAAACTAACATGATCCAGGGTAATAGTGCTAACAAAGGCGTTTCATAAAAAGAATAAAACAACGCTTGAGAATAAATTGTAAAATCAAATATTTCAAAATACTCTAGCCCTTTTATTAATACTAGTCCTGCGGCAATTAAGTAAAAAGCCTTGTTGTTGCTGTTAATTAAAATATTTAAATAATGTGTAATGTAAACGAATCCCAAAACAGCCAGATTCCAGCTCAAAAGCCCATAGGGCTCATAATTTCCGCTTTTTAACAATAGAAGAGAAAATGGAATTAAATAAAAAAGCGCTATTACGTTAAAAAACGAAAAAACAGACTTGCTTAGGGCGTATCTCACTATTTGTATTTTAGAAACTGGCGTGATAAGTAGCGCTCTAATATTTAATACAGGTGGTTTTTGTGTAAAATATCTTATAACTATCCAATACGCAAACACGTATATCAGCTGTTTGTTAATAAATAAAAGGGGATTCTCAACAGGGAAGTCTTCTGTAAGTAGTTTATAGGAAAGAAGTCCTAAGACGGTTGTTATGAAAATAAAATACACCATCCCAAGCCAAGTAAGTGCTTTAGTGATCATGCTTCCGCCTAAAGAGCCTGTCCTGAAAAAGGCTTTCCACTGTAATTGAATTAGTTTAAAAATCATACCCCCAAATATAAATAATATTAAAGATTCTTTTCGGCGTGTTTTATTGTTTTCTTTTCGGGGTTTTATTGTTAACTATTTTTACTTTTGTTAAATAATATTAAACTCTTTGCATTGGCCCATTTCCATTCTACTGTTATAAAAAAAATTCAGCAAGAAACCCTCAATTCTGTTATTTTAACTTTTGATATTCCTGAAAACTTAAAAGCTCATTTTTCATTTAAAGCTGGTCAGTATTTAACGCTTCAAGCTAAAGTTGGTAAAGATTTATTAAAAAGATCCTATTCTATTTGTAGCTCCCCAAGTAGTGGATTATTACAAGTTGGCGTTAAGGCCATTTCTAAAGGATTGTTTTCTAATTATCTGAACGATGCTTTAAGAGAAGGCGATTCAATTGAAATTTCCAAACCAGAAGGCCGTTTTATCTTTGATAAACCGGATGGTTCTAAAAAATACTGTGGTTTTGCTTCTGGAAGTGGAATAACTCCGATAATGTCTATTATTCAAGAAGTTTTAGTGTCTAATTCTAAAAATGTTTTTGTTTTAGCGTATGGTAATAAATCAAAAGCCAGCACCATGTTTCTTGAAAAAATTCAGCAATTAAAGTCTGACTATAAGGGCCGGTTCTTTTCTTATTCCATTTATAGTCAAGAGACCCATTCTGAAGATACTTTTGGGCGTATTGATTCTAATTTTATTCGCTTTGTTTTGAATCAGCATCCAAATTTTTCCTTTGATAAAATTTATTTATGTGGCCCTGAAGAAATGATTAAAAGTAGCAGTGCGACTCTTGTAGACCAAGGAAATGACAAGGATAATATAGTTTTTGAACTGTTTTATTCTAAGCCTAAAGCTGAAGTGACTGAATCAAGTGGTGCTCAAGTCAAAATCCATTATGACGATGAAGTCTTTGAAGTTAATGTCCCTGAAAACATGACTATTTTAGATGCGGCATTACAAAAAAATCTTGATGTTCCATACTCTTGTCAGGGTGGTGTTTGCTCCACATGTATTGCAAAAATAACGAGCGGTTCTGCTAAAATGATTCAAAATAATATTTTAACAGATGCTGAAGTGGAAGAAGGGCTTGTGCTGGCATGTCAAGCTGTGCCCTTATCAAAAAACATTACTATCGACTTTGATGATGTTTAGGGAGCTCCAAAACTTTTAAAGCTCTAACTATGACGTCTTTGTATTCGATTGTTCTCATCACAGACTCGTATCCTTTAGGAATTTTTTTTCCGTAAGCAGAAGTTGGCAATAAAGGGAATTGTTCACGATTGGAAACAATCATGTTTTCGCTTTTAGATAAAAATGGTGCAAAACCCGCAAAAGGGTGGGTTAGTCCCCATAAAGTAATTACTGGAACATTATGGTTGGCCGCTATATGTCCATTAGCAGAATCCATCGAAATCATTAAATCAAGATTAGAAATAATTTCTATTTCTTTTTCAAGAGAATTTAGTTTATAGCTGCCAAAAACATTTTGAAAAGCTTTCTCCCATATTTCTAGTTTTTTTATCTCATAATTTCCGTTGCCAAACAAAAAAACTTGGTGATCTCTTTGTAAAAAAGAAACAATATTTTGCATTAAATCTAGGGGGTATATTTTTCCGTTAAAAGAAGCAAAAGGAGCAATCCCTATCCATTTTTTGGATTTGTCTATGTGAGCTATTTGATCTTGAGAATTAATTTGTAAAGGATCCGAGAACTCATGATTAGACAGGTCAATATTAAACCCAAGCCTGTTAAACACCTCGCTATAGCGATATTGACCTGGAGTTAAAGGCTTGAAAATTTTATTGTTTTTTCTAAATAATTTCTTCCTTTCAGCTATTGATTTATTAATTCTTTTAATCTTGTAGACTTTTAATTTAAAAAGAAAAAAAAGAAGGTGTGTTCTTAGCACAGAGTGTAGGTCTGCTATATGAGTTGGGTTTAGCTTGGACAATTCTTTGAAAAGCTTAAAGACCCCCTTAAGCCCTTTATGTTTTGTTTTAAAGTTGACTTCAAAAAAATCAAGATTTTTAAATTCTATAAAAAAAGGTCGGAAGGTTGGTTTTGAAACAATTGTTATTTTAGTTTCTGGATATTTTTTAATTAGGCACCTTAACGAGGGGATCATCATGGCCACATCACCCATTGATGAAAACCTTAAAACTAATAGGTGATTCATTTTTGTGTTATTTCTTCAAATTATAGAGAACAGGGTTTAAGTCTTCATCATTATACATTTTCATTTGCTTATAGGTTTTCATGTATTTGTTTCCTGATTCTATGTCCGAAATTAATTCGTCTATAGAAGTGCATAAATCTATTTTTTGTTGTTTTAAAACATTTAGTTTTTTCGAGCAATCTTCCAAGTGCTTTTGACTGGCGCCAGCTCTATTTGCTTGCTCTTTCATGTGGAATATTTTAAGTGACAAAATAGAGAGTCTGTCTATTGCCCAAGCAGGAGTTTCAGAATTAAGGGTCGCTCCTTTTTTTGGGCTAATGTTCCTGTATGTGTCTAGAAAAAAACTATCTATGAACTCTACTAAATCTGTTCTTTTTTGATTCGAGGAGTCGATTGTTCTTTTAAGCTTTAAAGCTTCTGTTGGATCAATCTCTGGATCTCTAATTAAATCTTCCAGATGCCACTGCACAGTGTCTATCCAGTTTTTATGGTATAACAGATGTTCTATCTTGTCTTTTTCAAAAGGGTTTGAGATGAATTGATTTACAGAGTCTTTACTGTGGTAATTTAAAATGCTCTTTTCAAAAACCTCTAAACATATTTTGCTAAACATCTCAATTAATTTAATTTTCAAATATACTTAATCTCTCGTAATTTATATTTCTAAAAATAACTCTTGTGAAACACATTCTATTTCTTATTTTTGCAATGAAAATTAAAAATAATGAAAGAATTCTTTGGATTAATTGAGTATTTGTTTGTTGAACTTTTATTTATCCCTTTTGATTTTTTAAGAAGTTTAGAATTAAAAAGCTGGGTATTGGCTAATGGCCTAAACGCAACTTTTATTTTAATTATTTCTTCTTTGCTTGTGTATTGGATGATACAGCTCGCTAAATTTGATAAATCAGGCGAAGAGGATAAAGATCCTTCTGCTCATTCTTTTTTATAGGTCAAACCCCAAGTCTTTTCTGTAATATTTTTTTTGATAATCTATTTTTTCTACAGTTTCATAGGATTTTTTTAAAGCTTTTTTAAAGCCCTTGCTAATTGAAGTAACCGACAATACTCTTCCTCCGTTTGTTACAGTCTTCCCGTTTAAAACTTTTGTCCCTGCTTGAAAAATAATAGAACTTGGCGAATTGTTTGGAATTCCACTGATCTCTAATCCTTTTTCGTATTCTCCCGGATACCCTCCTGAAACCATCACAACTGTTGAAGCGGATTTAGGGTCAATTTGTAAATTTATCTTGCCAAGAGATTGTTCCGCTGTGCAAATCATCATTTCTAAAAAATCGTTTTTTATTCTTGGCAAAACCACTTGTGTCTCTGGATCTCCCATTCTTACATTGTATTCAATAACAAACGGCTCATCGTCTACTTTAATAATTCCAATAAAGACAAATCCTTTGTAGTCAATTTGATCTAAGGCTAAACCGTTAATTGTGGGTTGAATAATTTTATCTTCTATTTTTTTAAGAAACGCTTTGTTTGCAAAAGGAACTGGAGAGATTGCCCCCATCCCTCCCGTGTTTAATCCAGTGTCGCCTTCTCCTATTTGCTTATAGTCCTTAGCGCTGGGTAGAGTTAAGTGTGTTTTTCCATCAGTTAAAACAAAACAAGAAAGTTCTATTCCGTCTAAAAACCCTTCAATAACTACGTTATGACCAGAATCTCCAAATTTATTATTGACAAGCATGTTTTCAAGTTCTCTTTGCGCTTCTTTTAGGTCATGTATAATCAACACTCCTTTTCCTGCTGCTGGGCCATCAGCCTTTAAAACATAAGGCGGTTTTGTAGCGCTCAAATAGTCAAGGCCTTTACTTAAAGTGTTTTTGTTAAAACTTTTGTAGGGTGCAGTAGGAATTTTATGTCTTTCCATAAAAAGTTTTGAAAACTCTTTGCTGCCTTCAAGTTTAGCTCCTATTGTTGACGGCCCCACCACCAAAACATTCTTTAGCTCTGAATCCGTTTTAATAAAATCTGTAATGCCTTTGATTAAAGGAATTTCTGGACCAACTATTACGATCTCTATTTTGTTTAATAAAATAACTCTTTTAAGTCCCTGAAAATCTGTAGGGGAAACGTCCAGGTTGGTCGCCAATTGGGCTGTTCCTGCGTTTCCTGGTGCAACAAAAATGTCATCACAAATTTTTGATTGTTTAATTTTCCAACAAAAAACGTGTTCCCTTGCTCCAGAACCAACAATAAGTACATTCATTTTGCTAATTTAAACTATGAGCAAGAGAAATTAAAATTAAAATGTTTTTTAATTAAAAAAAGTGTGATTCTAAAAAACGAACCTTTAAACTTCTCTTTTATAAGGTTTTAAAACTATAATCTATTTTTTCGAACTATTTAATTTAAGTGTTTTTACATTAAAATAAAAAAACATATATTTGTTTAATCAATTTGTAGCCTATGTGTTGGTTTGCAGCTTATACTAAACCGCGTTCTGAGTTTAAAGCCTTAGGCTATTTTGACAAGTGCAAGGTCACGGCTTACGTCCCTGAATATTTAGAAAAAAAAATTTGGTCTGATAGAATCAAATCAGTACGGGTGCCAGCGATTTCAAGTTATGTGTTTTTTGAGCTAGACAGCTTAAACTACGACTTGATAAACCTAAATCCTTTTGTTACAAACGTTGTTAAAGCCTTTGGCCAGCCGGTTAAAATTTCTGATTCTGAAATAACTCTATTAAAAAATTGTCTAAAAAATTATACTGAGAATTTTGACGTAGTTACCGGAGATTCGGTTAAAATTCATTCTGGGGTTTTTAAAAACAAACAGGGTGTCGTTGATACGATTGACGAAAATTATGTGACGCTTCTAATAAACTCAATTAAACTTAAACTTTCCTTGTCTAGCTCCAGGCTAAGCTTAGTAAGTTAGCTGTTGAGTAAACTTACTGGCTTTTGTCTTTTGAATTTTTGTGGTTCAATTGGCGAAGCCTTTTTAAAAAAAAATATGAAAAAATTATTATTGCTTTTTGCGCTTTTAACTACCTGTCTTTCTTTTGGTCAAGATATAAAAAGTTTGGAAAAGGCTCAGCAACAAATTCAATCTCTTGATCTTCTTTCTGATGAGGAGCTTCTTGCTTATTGGACAAGCGCTCAGCAGCAAGGTTATTCTTTAACTCAATTAAAGACCTTGGCAAGAGCACAAGGAGCAAGCGAGGCCGATATCGCCAAGTTTGAAAAAAGAATTAAAAACTTAAACAAACTTGAGTCGTCTGACAAAACTGAAG
>ERZ890510.144-NODE-144-length-59789-cov-6.684937_pt1 | contig 59789 bp, 55 predicted proteins | sample MGYA00521265_ERZ890510 | MGnify/ENA primary metagenome ERZ890510 (study PRJEB32303, sample SAMEA104408624) | aquatic metagenome | biome: Brackish water; feature: Chemocline; material: water | place: Baltic Sea | collected 2014-10-26T21:54:00 | depth 110 m ... | reverse complement strand
AGTTCATTGGCGGAAATGAATGCGGTGTGCCCGCCACGACCCTGGTCGATCTGGTAATCGATAGCGGCGTAGGAGAGGTTGGTCTGGCCACCCACGAACCACTTGAACGAGGGGTAGTCGGCCTCGTAGACGGAGTCCCAGGTGCGCAACCACGGGATCTGTCGAGCAGCCTTGTCCCAGAATTTCTCGGGCGTCTCCAAGGCTTCGGCGGTCAAGCGTCGTACCGTTGGGCTGATGATCTCCATGACTTCTCCTCGATCTTTACGCTACTGCTTGGTTTGGTGCTACATGCTTGGGCGGAATCGGCCCCAGACTTCCCATAGTGCATCGGTGACTTGGCCGATGGTCGCGACTTCCACGGTGTGTAGGAGTTCCTCAAATACGTTTGCTGTGTCTGACAGCGCTGCTGCTTGCAGGCGTGCGAGTGCCAGCTTCGCGTCTTTGGCGTGCTCGCGCTTGAAGCGCTTGGTGCGTGCCACTTGCGATCGCTTTTCCCGCATGGGGATGTGGACGATCTCGCCACGAGCGGGATCCGCATCAGGTGAGCGCAGGTAGTTCACGCCTACCACGCGCCGTTGGCCCGCCCGGATCGCCTCGCGTTCGCGCTGGACCTCTTCCTGGATCGACGTTCGGAAGTACTCGTTCTCGACGCCGGCCAATACGCCGCCCTGTTCGTCGATCTCGCGGAAGACACGATGTACGGCGCGCTCAACTTCGTCTTCCAGGTAGGAGAGACCAAAGGCACCTTGGTTGAGGTTCTCCGTGAACCGGAAATCTCCACTCTCGGTCAGCGGGATCTGCTGGCTGCCGATGGCGAGCAGCACGTCGTCCTGCTGCGGAGTGGTGTAGGTCTCTTTGTAGGAGTTGGTGTGCAGGGAATTGGTGTTGTTGTGCAATGCGTGCTCCGCCTGGAGCGCGACGCGAGTGAGGTTGTGGAGTGGCTCCATGTCCTGGAGCGATCTGCCGGATGTCTGGCTGTGGAATTTCAGCGCGGCGGCGGGGCCTTCCACGCCGTAGTAGCGACGCATACCCACAGCCCAGACGCGTCGTGCCACGCGGCCCAGTACGTTGAATTCCAACTCAGAACCCGACGTGAAGAAGAACGAGAATCGCCTTGCGAACTCGTCGATGGAGGCACCGCGCGCCTTGAGGGCTTCGACGTAGGTGAAGCCGTTGGCCAACGTGAACGCGAGCTCTTGGATGGCGTTGGCCCCGGCTTCGCCTATGTGATAGCCGGAGATGGAGATCGGGTACCAGGAGGGTGCCTCTCGCATCGTGTAATCGATCATGTCACCGATCAGGCGAAGCGAGGGCTCGATGGGGAACAGGGCTTCGTTCTGAGCCTGTACCTCTTTCAGGATGTCCGTCTGGATCGTGCCTCTTAGCTTCCTGAAGTCGAAACCTCGGCGCTTGGCGGCGACGAGGTACATAGCCAAGATCGTCGGGGCCGGGCCATTCATGGTCAGGGAGACCGATGTTTGATCCAGGTCGAAACCGGCGTACAGGCGCTCCATGTCCTCGACGGTGTCCACGGCCACTCCGCCCTCGCCAACCTTGGCGATGGCACCGGGCTCGTCGGAGTCGCGACCGTATAACGTCAGCGAGTCGAATGCGGTGGATAGCCGTGGCGCGCCATGGCCGTCGGCCAGCATGCGGAAGCGCTCGTTGGTGGTTTCGGGCGCGCCCAATCCCGCGAACATGCGAATCGGATCCTCGTCGGTGCGCCGATGGCGGTAGGCACCCTCCGTGTACGGGAAGGCGCCCGGAACGTTTTGCTTGTAGAGGTAGCGAACGACCTGTTTCTGCTCGGCGTCGCGTGGGGGTAGGCCGAGGACGGGTACCCAAATGCCGGTGGTGGTCTGGCGGGCGACGGGCACCTTCGGGCCGCCGCCATCCGTGCGGTAGAGGACTCCATCCTCTATCGAGCCCGACTCTAGCGAGCCGTCGAATCCGTACGTGTCCCAGAGTTGCGCGTACGTAACGTTGTAGGAGTCAGCGTCGTCGCCTGCGGCCTCGCGCTCCATCTCCTGGTAGTAGGCCTCGTGGGCGTCGACGATACCGCCAAGATATCCACGGCGAGAGACGGGGACGGGCCGACCGTAGCTGTTGGTAGGCAGGCCTGACTCGACGGTCTGGAGCTCGGAGCGTGAGGCGATGAGGTTGAACAGTTCGGTGACGCCAGCGTCGCCGAATTGTTTGGCCTCGGTCATGATGAATGTTTGGCCGTTGCGGACGAAATTGCGGACGCGGCGCCCGCGAGCTTCGGCTTGCGGGAAGTCGCGTTTGTTCATGACGACGACATCGGCGAGGCCAAGCAGCGCTTCTTTTTCGAGTTGAACGTCGGTGCCATACTCGGGCGTCATACAGAAGATCGACGCATCGACTAGCGGTGCGACGCCCAGCTCGTTCTGCCCTAGGCCGACGGATTCCACGAGGATGAGGTCGAAGGGCCATTCGCGAAGGGCTTGGATGTACGGACCGACCTTGGTCTCGGTCGATTCGCCGGGGCCGACTTTGACGGATCGGAGGAACACGCGTGGCGAGTAGCAGTGCAGCATGCGGAGCCTGTCACCCAGGGTGGGGTCTGCGGCTATGACGGCGATCCGACCTGTGGTTGAACGCAAGAAACGCAGGAGCAACTCGTCGATGAGGGTGCTCTTGCCCGCGCCACCACGACCACCTAGGCCCCAGACGCGAGGCGTTGAGGCGGCGGGCTTTGGGTCGATGGCAGTGTTTTCGGCGGCGGTGAGTTGACGGCTCAGGCGGGCCGCCTCGGGTGAAGAGGCGGCGTCGGTTGCGCGCGGTGGGCGCTTGGCGGCGCGCTCGATCATGTCACGAACGGCTTCGGTCAGATCCAGCGGCGGGCGATACACCTTGGCCACGCCTAGGCGTTCTAGGGGGCCAACCTCGCTCTCAAGGATCGTGCCGCCGCCACCAGCGAAAAGGGGCACCTCCGGGATGCCCTGTGCTCGTTGTTCAACGAGCACCTCTTTGAGGAAGCTGACGTGGCCGCCGTTGTAGGTGCTGATGGCGATAGCAGAGGCGTCCTCTTCGACGGCCGCTTTGACGATCTGGTACGCAGTCTTGTTGAAGCCGATGTAGACGGCTTCGGCCCCCTCACGTCGAAGGATGCGGGTGATGGCTGCGGCAGCGACATCGTGTCCATCGCAGACGGGGGTTGCTATCACGAACCGGGAGCGCTGTTCCAATGCCTGATACACCTCTGGCTTCCTCTGGAGTCAGGCGCATCATAACTCACTGGAGCGTGGGCTTTCGAAAGGGGGCCTAGGGCTTCCGCAGGACTACTGTGGTGTCGCCTAGGAATAGTGGCTCGCCACGCAGCACGCGCATGAAGAGTTCGTGGGTGAGATCAACGTCTACTTTGTTGTAGTCAATGAGGAGTTGCGGCTCGGTCGCCCATACTTCCGCGTTGCGGCGGTGATCCCATTTGAGCTTCTCTTCGCCGAAGGTGTAGAAGCACAGATGATCCAGGCTGATGCGGCGCCCGGCGGCGTTGACGATCTCGCGCATCAGGTCGTAGTGCTGTTGAACGACGAGTGGGCGGTCAAGGATCTCGTTGCACCAGCGGTCGAGGACGGGCAAGTCGAAGCGCGCGCCGTTGAACGTGATGAGGGGCCCTGCGAACGACTCCAGCTGGTCTGCCAGAGCGGCGAGGCTTTCAGGCTCGGACGTGTACATGGCGTAGAAGTTGCCACGGCGAAGCCCTGTGACCAGGAGGTTGAAGCCTTCCGGGATATTTTGCATCGAGCCCCCGCTGGTTTCGATGTCGATGACGAGGAAATCGCCGGTGTCCATGTCTGGAGGATAGCTTGCGTGTCGTGAGATAGCGCGTATGATTGGCGAACAATCGAATAGCAGATGGCGCTACGTCGTTCACTTGATAGGTGAAGGGCGGCCGTGAAGTCGGTGAGAACCCGACACTGTCACGCAACGGTGATCCCCGCAGTTTGGGGCAAGTCCGAACCGGCGCGACCATCTGCTCCGTCCTGCGTGCAACAGGGCTGGAGATCTCGCTCAAGAGTGAACCCGCCTGCATCAGGCGGGTTTTGTAATTTCAGGAACCTGAGGAGAAAGAGATGCAATTGCTATCGGCCCCATCGATCAAAGCCCGTCCGTCCGCTGGACTGCTGACGCGCGAGGTGCTTGTGCCAGGCGCGTTCGTGTTGGCCATCCTGGTCAGTAACTACGCGCTTGCTGGTCTGCCCAATGTGAAATTGTTCGATCTGCTGGTGTTCGTTGCGGGGTACTCGCTGGGGATGCGCCGCGGGCTGGTGGTAGCGGCCACGGCGATGTTGCTTTACGACGTTGCGAATCCCTGGGGGCCGGCGCAGGCGCCGTTGCTCCTGACGAAAGTTGGCGCGGAGATGGGCTACGCGATCGCGGGGGCAGTCTTCGCACGCTTGGCATTGATGAAGGCGTTGCGGCTTGGGCTTAGCAAGGCGTCGATCGGTTTCGTGATTGCCGCGCTGGTCACCACCGTGGCCTACGACCTCGCGACCAACCTGTACACCGCCTACTTTTGGGCGGGTATCGCTGGTGGTACGGACTACATGCGCTGGATCGGCGTTACGCTGTTCGGCCCGGGCGCGCTGCTTTACATGCTGCTGCATGTGGGTAGCAACGTGGCACTGTTCCCAGTGTTTGGCCCGCTGCTGATCAAAGGTGCAGAGCAGGCGAAGCGCTCCATAGGTATGAACAACGATGCGTAAGCTGTCCCTGCTGCTACTGACAATCCTGGCGTCGCTGAGCCTGTTCGTCGTTGCTTGCGGCAGCGAACAGGATCTGACGGCCCCTCCAATCACGGCCAGCGTAGTTGTGGAGCCGGAAGCTGGTGGCGAGACGTGGTTCCGGAATATCTCCGTGCCCAAGGGGACGGATGGCTACGAGTTGCTTGAAGCCGCAGTTGACGGCGAACTTGAGGCTGAGTGGTATGCGGAATACCGCTCGCATTTCGTGGGCTCGGTTTTGGGCGTGGAGCCAGTCGGGTCGGAGTTCTGGGGTGTATTCGTGTGGGACGAAGGCACTTCGGCGTGGAGCCCGCTTCCAGTCGGCGCAGACCTGTACTCGGTCAAGGAAGGTCACATCATGGGCTGGGCGCTGGTGGAGTACGAGGCGGATTCACCACAGGTGCCTACGAGCACTCCGTAACGCTCTAAAGTCATACGGTTGTATACGAGAAGCCCGCGACGCATCTGCGCTGCGGGCTTCTCCATGTCTGGGGTCGTGGGCCGGTCTTGGCTAGGCCGCTGGGGGCGTGATATCTGGAGTTTGACCTTGAAGTGCCCGTTCCACTTCTTCGGCGAATCCCTCGCGTTCGATGGCGCCTCGCTCCTCTCGCTCCATGGAATCACGGGCCTCGCGGCGCTGGCGGATGCGGGTGCCGTAGTGGACGCCGAGTCCGTAGACCACGCCTGCGGTGGGGACTCCGAGTAGGGCGCCAGGGATACCTGCAAGCCGAGCACCGAGTACCACGGAGATGATGACGAGCATCGCTGGCATGCGAACCGCGTGGCCTAGGATGCGGGGAGTCAGCAGGTTCAACATGACCTGCTGCACGAAGAGCAGCACCGCTAGCACGATGATGAACGTGATGAAATCACCCGCGACGATGGCGATCAACAGTGGCAAGGCCAGCGCAAGCCAGTCCCCGATGAACGGTACTGCGAGCAACACGCTGGAGATGAGCGCGGTTGGTAGGGCGGCTGGCAGTCCGGTAGCGAGCATGACGGACGCCGTACCCACGCCATAGATCGCCGAGACAACGAGCATCCCGCGAACGTAGCCGTGGAACGTGTCATCGATGGTCGTGAGCACGAACCAGGTCTCGCGCTCAACCCTCGGGGGGAGGACTTTCAGTCCTTCGCGAAGCCTGCGACCGCCGTCGAGCACGATGTAGAAAGAGATTGCGATGACCAGCGTTACGCTGAATAGCGCGGACGCGGCACCAGTCAGGATCGTTCCGGCGTTCACCGTAAGCCAGTCCGTGATCGACGCGGCGATGTCGTTGATGGGCTGAATCTGGATGCGGTCGGCCAGTCCAGCGTTGATACCGATGCCTCCCAGTATCTCGTCTGCGGAGTCGATGGCGCCGGGGATCCCTGCGACGATGTTGGGAATGTCTGCGGCAAGCTCCCTCACCTGCGTGACGGTTGCAGGGATAACCAGGAAGGCGAAGTCAGCGATAAGGGTGATGAGGCCGAGGTAGACGAGAAGTATCGCCAGAGGGCGCCTCATGTGGGGAATGCGCATCAGGCTGTTGACCACGTGGATCAACACTGAGCCGACCAACCAGGCGAAGAAGAAGATAAGGAGCAAATCTCCGAGGAAACCCCAGAAGCGTCCGAAAGCATCCGCCAAGTAGACGACGGCGCTTAGGACGCCGACCACGAGGGCCGTTCGGAACCACCAACTGCGTTCTATCAACGATTCACCCGTTACTCTTAAACATTCTACTCCCAGGCGTGAAACTGTCGCAGGCGCAAGGATACACGTCGAGCGCGATTCGCTGGGTTGATTCTGGGTTATGGGAGCGTTACGTTCCTGGCGAGTTTGCTGAGAGTTGCCCCGCGAGCATCGTAGGATCGGTCGTAGGCAGATCGCAATGGTAGCCGCTGCACACGTAGGCTGTGGCGACGCCTTCAATCGCAGTGCGGCCATCGAATAGGGGACTCGCGAACCGAGCCGAGTCATCGGCCGCCATTCCCACTATAGAGCGGTTCGGTTGGTAGTTTGCATACAGCGTCCGGAGAAGGTCGCGGGTGCCACTGGCCGTCGGGGCACCGACGATCACGACCTCCGATGGCTCCGCGAGGTAGAGTTCGACCACCTTGAGCCAGTTGCCGAAGCCCAACGCCGCTCGCGGGAGCAGGGGCACCAGGCTCCGAAGCAGGCGTGCTGCGATGCGCGTGTACCGTTCGTCACCGCTGATGACACCCATCCTGAGCAGCGCTTCGGCTGCGGACGAGGCGCCGGAAGGCACGGCGTTGTCGAACAGGTCACGTGGGCGGACGATGAGTTGCTCGTGATCTATGCCGACATCGTAGAAGCACTCGTCGGTGTCGTCCCAGAACAACTCAAGCATTTCGTTGGTGAGGTCTCGGGCAGCGTGGAGCCAGGAGTGGTCGAACGTCGCGGCATGCACAGACACCAGGCCATTTATGAGGTGCGCGTAGTCTTCCAGGTAGCCGAGCAGGTGCGCGGTGCCATCCTTCCACGTTCGCAGCAATCGCCCTTCTGGGCGCATGACTTGCAGGATGACGTTGGTAGCGCGTGCGGCAGCGTCCCGGAAGCGAGGCTCGTCGAGGACGGCTCCCGCCTCGGCAAGCACGCGTATCGCCAGACCGTTCCATGACGTAAGCACTTTGTCGTCCGTTGCCGGGGGCACACGTCGTGCGCGGACTTCGAGAAGTTTTTCCTTCAGTGAATTGAGGCGCGCGTCATCGGGTTGGGTGGCGTCGGGCCGGAAGAGGATGCTCTGGCCTTCGAAGTTTGGGCCACCGTCAACGCCAAGTGCGGCTTTCAGCAGAGTGGCGTCGTCGTTGCCGAGGATCGCGTCGATCTCATCGGCAGTCCATACGTAGTACTTGCCCTCGACACCTTCGCTGTCGGCGTCGAGGGAGGAGAAGAAACCACCATTGGCGTGACACAGGTTCGCGAGAAGGTAGTCCAGCGTCTCCTCCGTGACCTGCCTGAATCGGGGTTCGCCAGTCACCTGGTAAGCCTGGAGGTAGGCGGACGCGAGCAACGCGTTGTCATAGAGCATCTTCTCGAAGTGGGGGACCAGCCATCTGTCGTCCGTGGAGTACCGGGCAAAACCTCCGGCGAGGTGATCATAGATGCCGCCAGCTGCCATCTGCGTGAGGGAATGGGTGACCATCTGCAGCGCGTGGGGCTCGCCCGTGCGCAGGTGGTAGCGCAACAGGAATTCTTGAGGCATCGTCGACGGGAATTTGGGTGCTCCACCGAAACCGCCGCTGGTGGTGTCGAATGCTGACGCGAGCGCGCGGTAGGCGTCGTCGGCAACTTGAGGCTTCACTGGCTCATCGGGGGACGCCGCAGCGGCCGATTCGCGAAGCGTTTCGGTCAGCGAGCTAGCGTTGGACTCCACCATCTCTTGCCGGTTGTGGAATGCGTCTGAGACGGCATCGAGCACGCGCGGCCACGACGGCATCTGCCCACGGTCGTTGTTGGGGAAATACGTCCCGCCGAAGAAAGGGCGACCGTCAGGCGTGAGGAACACATTGAGGGGCCAGCCGCCTTGGCCTTGCATGGTCATGAGCGCCTGCATGTATATCGAGTCGACGTCTGGTCGCTCCTCGCGATCAACCTTGATGCTGACGAACTGCTCGTTCATCTGAGCAGCGATAGTCTCGTCCTCGAACGACTCGTGCTCCATCACGTGGCACCAATGGCACGCGGCATACCCGATGCTCACGAGTACAGGCTTGTTCTCGTCACGGGCCTTGGCGAAAGCATCGGTGCCCCAGGGGTACCAGTCGACGGGGTTCTGAGCGTGTTGCAGCAGATAGGGTGAGGTCTCGTGGATCAGTCGGTTAGTCATGCCATCGCCAGAAGAGTCATCGCGCCAGCAGTTGCCAGCGGAATCGTGATGTTGTCGTCGAAGGGGAACGGAATGAGCTCGACGGTCGCTGCGATCATTGCTCCCGGCACGATCCACCAAGCCCAGGGGATATCGGGATGGGTGGAAACGATGAGTCCCGCAGCGATAGCTCCAGTGGCGAACGCCGCGGTGCCGATAAGGGACTTCCCGAACACTCGAAACTTGGGATCCCAGCGGCCCACCAGAGCCGCCAAGGGATCACCCACAGAGAGGAAAAAGAGAGCTAGGACTACGATTTCTTTGCTGAATGCGAAGTAGGCCACTGCCGCGCTGATCGTGAGGAACGTGGCGCCGGTGACTACATCGCGCTCAGCGTCCTTGAAGAGGGGCAATCGCGAGATGACCATATCGTTGAGGTTGGGAACGAACATGCGGCCGACTTCGATGGAGACCGCGACGATGATGCCGATGATCAGCATCCACTCGACGATCGATTCCGGAAGGAACAGGATGGCGGTGGGGATGGTCGATCCCGCAAGGAAGTGGAACAGTCGGCGTGGCCAGATGGATGGCGCCACGGGCTCCAGGTGGGGAAGATCGGATAGGTGGTGCGGAATCTTGTTCATGTCGTATGCCTTATCGGCGCGACGGAGAAGCCAGCTTCCTTAGCTTGGGGATCAGGCCCGCAACCGTGTCGACGACGTAATCGACCTCGTCTTCCGTGCTCTCTGGGCCAACCGTGAGGCGCAATGTGGATCGCGCTTCCAGATCCGAATGACCCATGGCGAGTAGGACGTGGGATGGCTCGATGGACGCAGCAGTGCAGGCGCTTCCGCTGGAGGCGGCGATGCCAGCGAGATCTAAGCCCATGAGCAGCGGCTCTGCCTCGACTCCCGCGAAGGTGAAATTGACGTTATTGGGCAGGCGCCGTTCTGGGTCGCCGTTCAAGCTGGCCCGCTCGACACGCTCCGTGATGCCAGCGATCAACCGATTGCTGAGCGCCTGGCACGTGGCAGCGGCCTCTAGCCTGCGTCGATCGGCATTCTCCAGCGCGAGCCCCATGCCGACGATGGCGGGCGTGTTCTCGGTGCCTGCGCGCCGATCACGCTCCTGCGCTCCGCCGACCTGGGTGGGCCTGAACGGGGTGCCACGCCGGATGTAGAGCAGGCCAACGCCCTTGGGGCCGTTGAATTTGTGCGCGGACAGACTCAGCAGGTCCACGCCCAACTCGCCTACGTTCAGGTCTAGGAAACCTGCGGCTTGGACGGCGTCAGTGTGAACGGCGATGGTGCGCTTTTCGCTGGCCGCACGCGCCTTCACTGCACGCGCGATCTCGGCGACAGGTTGGATAGCACCAGTCTCGTTGTTGGCGAGCATCACGCTGACCACCGTGGTTGAGGGCGTCATCGCGGCTTCGATGGCTTCGACCGTCACGATGCCATCGCGCCCAGGGGCGACGTACGTGACATTGAATCCCAACGACGCCAGCAACTCGGCTGCGTGTAGCACCGCGTGGTGTTCGATGGCGGTGGTTACGATGTGGTTGCCGCGCTCGCGCAGGGCGAGGGCAGCGCCCATGAGCGCTGCGTTGTCTGACTCAGTGCCACCGCTGGTGAACACGATCTCGCCAGCCCTGGCGCCCAAAACTTTGGCGCACCGACCACGCGCGTCATCGATGGCGCGGCGAGATGTCTGGCCCAGTGAGTAGATACTCGACGCGTTACCAAACTGGTCCTCGAAGAACGGACGCATAGCGTCGATGACCTCCGGCGCAACCGGCGTGGTCGCGGCGTGATCCATGTAGACGATGTCGGGGGGGCGAGTGCTCACTGCAGGCTCTCCTGGAACGATGCGCCAGTCTACCATTCAGCGCCTCCTGTTCCTGCGTACAGCGGGCAAGTTCGCGTCGGTGGCGAGCTATACTTGCCGAAACCGCATCCTTTCCAAGGATCGACAGGGCCCACGAGGAGACAACAGATGCCAAAGATCAACAAGGTTGCCCATGTGGTATTTGCCGTTGCAGACGTCGAGAAGTCGAAGGCGTTCTACCAGGACGTTCTGGGGATGGAATTGATCAGCGATCGTCCTGACCAGGGACCATCCGCGTTCTTGTCTTTCGGATCGCAGCACCACGATGTGGCACTCTTCGAGGCACCTGCGGGTGCGAAGCGCGGTGAGCTTGGCCTCATCCACGCGGCGCTTCAACTCGATGGTGATACTGACGAGTTGAAGAAGATGGTGGCACACCTAGAGGCGCATGGCGTGAAGGTGTCGAGCCCCGTGACTCACGGGATCACCAACAGCGTGTACTTCGCCGACCCCGACGGCCACACTCTTGAGATCTACTCTGAGGCGTTCCCCACGCGCGAAGAGGGGCTCACCTACATGCGGACCCAAGAGGGCTACGGCATCACCGATCCCATCACTCTGTAGCCGGCCCGGGCTCGCTAGGGGAAAGTTCCCGCCCGCACTTGATCGAGCACGCGTCGTGGCAAGAATGCGCTGCGATGTACGTCCGCGTCGTAGTAGCGGAGGCCTTCTATGGGCGCCCGTGCGCCATTCCTTACGTCAGGCGATTTCGAGGCGATTGAGAACGTCCACCAATTGCCCGCATAGGTCGCGATGGCCTGCGAGTAGCAGTCAACGATGGGGAAGTTCTCCGCCATCCGCTGCTGCACGGTACGCACGAAATCGGCGTGAAAGTGCAGCGATTCAGACTGGGTCACGACGATGCCGTCGTCGCTGAGCCGGTGGAACGCCTGCGCGTAAAACGCGCTCTCGAAAAGCTCTGTCGCGGGGCCCACCGGGTCGGTGGAGTCGATGACGATGACGTCGAAGCGGCGCTGGTCTGCTTCGAGGAATGACGCGCCACCTTGGTCTTGTCGTTCCACTCTAGGGTCGGCGAGAGCGCTGGCCACGCTGGGGATCCACTCGGCGACCACGTCCGATACGCGCCCGTCGATGTCCACGAGCACTGCTGTCTCAACGCTGGGGTGACGCAAGACCTCACGGATCGAGCCGCCGTCGCCGCCGCCGATCACCAGCACCTGCTTGGGGGCAGGGTGAGCGTGCATGGGCGGGTGGACGATCATCTCATGGTAGAAATGCTCGTCGCGCTGGGTCAGTTGAACAACGCCGTCCAGTACGAGCATGCGTCCAAAGAAGGGGTGCTCGTAGATCTGAACAGTCTGGTACTCGGACTGCTCTTCATGGAGCAGCGTCAGATCCTTGTAGTGGTATCCGATAGGAGAAAACGGGTCGGATTCCCAGAGGTCTGCCATGACTAACCGCCTAAACGCAAAGGATGCGCGGCTGTGCGAGGCCGTTGAAGGATGATGCGTAGACCGTGGTGTATGCGCCTGCTGGCGAGATGGCGACTCGATCGTCGACGGCGAGATCAGGCAATCGCACCGCGCGAGCTACGATGTCCATGCTGTCACAGGAAGGGCCAGCGACGGTCCACGCGTGTTCCGGCCCTTCGCGGTCCAAGCTCGTGTACTGGTACTCGATGCCGCCCACGGCTTCCATGAGACCGTTGAACACGCCCACGTCCAGGTACAGCCATCGCGTTCCTGAGCGGTTCGCCTTACCGACGACGCGTGACACGAGAACTCCAGCGTCGCCGACGAGCCCTCGGCCGGGCTCGACCTCGATCGTCGTGGCGTCAGGGAAGTCCGCGACCGACGCGATGATAGAGTCCAGCGATTGCACGTGATCGGGGTGCACGTCGTCGTGGGCGGCAGGGAAGCCGCCTCCCACGTTCAGCGTGTTGAAGTTGATGCCGTGCGTCTTGACTTCGTCCCACACCGCTTTGGCGTCGCGCAACGCGGTAGCCCAGGCGTAGGGATTCGTGCACTGTGAGCCAACGTGGAACGTGAGCCCCACGGGTCGTAGCCCGGCCTCGACCGCATGGAGCGCTAGCTCAACGGTCTCGATAGCCGTTGCTGCAAACTTTTCGTCGAGAGGCCACGTACTGCCAGTGTTGTCGACCGCCAAGCGAAGCAGCACCTGGCAGGCTGGTGTGCGGACGGCCAGCTTGTCGATCTCGTCCATGGAGTCCACCACGAAACGGTTGACTCCGATGCCACGCATAGCGTCGATGAAGGCAGGTGCCTTGATGGGGTTGCTGGTGATGATGCGGTCGGCGGCGATGCCCAGGGAGAGCAGCGACTCAAGCTCAGCCTGAGAAGCGACCTCGAAGCCCATGCCCTCGGTAGCGAGGGTACGAAGAACTTGCGGGTCGGCGTTGGCCTTGACCGCGTAGTAGGTGGCGATAGCTGGCGCGTAAGACATGAATGTCGCCGCCGTGCGCTTCAGCGTGGCGGTGTCGATTATCAGCACGGGCGTATCGTCTGAATGCGCCATTGCAAGCTTTATGAGGTTGTCGTCGACGCGTAGTGTGGTCATTAGTCAGGCGCTGATCTGCCAGCGTGAATCGTCATGGGTGGGGGCAATAGATAGTCCGTCCAGGTACTCCTGAACGGACCGTTAAAAGGGTAGCATCGCGGGAAGCTGGAGGGCAACGCGTAGAGGCGGCTGAGAGTGAGCCCGATGCTATACTCGCGCCTGCTTGAGGGCACGGGGCTGACAGGCCAGCCAACGAAGAAGAGGTGATTGGGTTGAAGGCTGAGATCATCGCGATTGGAACGGAACTATTGATGGGGGAGACCCAAGACACGAATTCCTCGTGGATCGGCTCTCGCTTCCCTGAGATCGGTCTGGAGCCCCAGTGGGTCACGCTGGTTGGCGACGACCTCACGCGCCTGACCGACATCGTCGACCGCGCATGGCGTCGGTCCGACGTCGTGCTGACGATCGGTGGGCTAGGCCCGACGCTGGATGATCTGACCCGCGATGCCATCGCCAAGATGTTCGGCGAGGAGATCACGACTGATCCAGACCTGGCCGCGTGGTTGGAGGAGAGCTTCTCCCGCCGTGGCATGAGCCCCATGCCTCAGCAGAATCTGCGGCAGGCGGGAATGATCCCGTCGGCCATCACCGTGCCCAATCCCCTGGGAACCGCCCCAAGTTGGTGGATCGAGCGGGACGGCAAGATCTTGGCGACGATGCCAGGGCCGCCCCGCGAGATGATGAACATGTGGACCACGGAGATGGCGCCTCGACTGAAGGCGCGCATCCCAGGCCAAGCCATCATGTCGCGCATGTTCAAGACGATCGGTCTGTCCGAAGCCGCCGTCGACGAGATGGTCGGCGAGGTCTACGACATGGACGGCGTGGAACTGGGCGTCTACGCGAAGCCTGACGGCATCTACGTTCGTGCCATCGCCAAGGCCGACACGGAACCCGCCGCGCTGACCACGCTGATGGCGGCTGAGGAGAAGATACGTGGCGCGTTGGGCGAGTACATCTGGGGCACGGATGAGGAAGAGCCGCCGGTCCGCGTGGGTGAACTGCTGAAGGCTCGCAACTACAAGTTGGCCGTCATGGAATCGTGCACGGGGGGGATGATCGGCTCCGCGATCACTGATGTCGCCGGATCGTCAGACTATTTCGTCGGTGGGGCCATCACGTATACGGTGGCCGCCAAGATCGCCGCTGGAGTAGATGGCAGCATCATCGAGAAGTTCGGCGTTTACAGCAAGGAGACCGCTGCGGCCATGGCGGTCGCAGCGTGCAAGACGTACGGTGCCGATTGCGGCGTTGGCATCACTGGTATCGCTAGCAACGCGGATGAGAAGGCGCCAGATGGCACCGAGATCAAGGGAGGCACAGTGTTCATCGGCGTGGCCCATCCCACGGGCGTCGTCGTTGAGCAATACCGCTTCCCGTCACGTAGGGCGCTGGTGCGCAACCGCGCGGTAACGGCGGCCCTTTTGCAGTTGGCTCAAGCGATCAAGTAAGGCGTCGTCGCGAAGCCTGGGCATCTGGGCACTGGGTTGGGCATCTGAAGTGTGGAGAGTTAGCACTAGGAGGCATCGCCGTGCCGGATATGAACCCGCCTGAGCAGATCACACCGACGAAGCTCGGTGACTACTTGGATGTGATGAGCAAGGCCGTGTTCCAGAGTGGTATCTCCTGGCGTGTGGTCGAATCAAAGTGGGCTGGCACGCGAGAGGTGTTCCGCGACTTTGATCCGCAAACGCTGATTGACCTATCGCCAGATGAAGTGGACGCGATGGCAACCGATACGCGCATCATCCGCAATCGGCGCAAAGTCGAGGCGATCATCACCAACGCACGTCGCATGTTGGAATTGGCTGATGAGCACGGCAGCTTTCAGGCGTACCTGCGCTCGCACCCCGACTTCGAGACCCTGCACAAAGACCTCCGCAAGAATTTCAAGTTCTTGGGGGATATGGGCGTGTACTACATGCTCTACGTGGTGGGCGAGCAGGTGCCCGACCACACGGAGTACATGGCGTCGCGCAAGTTGAGATGACAAGCCCGCCCGAACCAACGCTGATCCTCACCGACGCTGACCTGCGTCCGCTGCGCGAGACGCTCGGCGGGTTCGACGGCCCCGTGGACGCGGTGGAGCGCGCCACGCTGACGGCATACCAAGACGGCGCGCGCCAGACCGGGCTCGCTGACGATGTGGCGATCGAGGGGGGCACCAACTCTTTCCGTGTGAGTGTCGCTGGCGGCGATGGACTCGCCACTGGTATGCGAGTCTTCGGGAATCCGCCGCATACGCGCATCTATATGCTCTTCGATGGCGAGACCAGACGGCCGATAGCCCTGATGGACTGGGGCGTGCTGAATTCGGTTCGCGTAGCAGCTATCGCAGGGCTAGCGGCGAGGCACTTGGCGCCGGTTGGAGCCAAGACGCTGGGTCTCATCGGGTCAGGTTGGCAGGCGCCAACGCAGGTTCGTATGCTCAAGTACGTGTTGCCGTCGCTAGAAGCGATACGGGTGTTCAGCCCAACGATCGCGCACCGCGAGGCGTTTGCCGCGGAGATGTCGGATGTGCTGGGCATCGACGTTACGCCGGTGGGCTCGCCGGAGGAGGCGATCCGCGATATGGATGTCGTTGACCTGCTGGCACCGGGACACTACGACCACCGCGAGCCGCTCTTGGAGGCCGGGTGGGTGAAGCCTGGTGCGCTGGTCATCTCCACGGCAGGGAACCAATCCACGCAGGAGTTAGTCGATCGTTCACGCATCGTGGTGGGGAGTTGGCAAGCGCTAGCCGACGACCCGTCGCCGCGCCTACCGTACACGCCACGTATCGACAGCGGCGCGTTCACGCAAGCGGACGTTGTCGATACGTGGCGCGATCATGGCAGATGGCGCTGTGCCGCGCCAGGCTCCTGAAGAAGTCGTGATCTACGAGCTAACGCCCATGTACGTTCACGATCTTTTTCTCGCCACGTGGGCCTACGAGCGCTACCGGGACTCCGGCGATGGAGTTCGTGTCACGCTCGCAGGCGCGGGCTAGATAGACTAGCGGTGCGCCAGAGGCGGCGGCACGTCGAGCCTGAACGGTGGGTAGCGATCGGTCATGAACGCCACGTAGGCAATCGTCCGGTACCACCATATGTGGACTCCCATCAGCAGGTCGAAGATACCTTTGGGGTACTTGCCCGTGAAGAGCAGGATGATGCCCGCGATGAACACGAGTAACGTGCTCAGTCCGTTCTCGCCGCCACGGAGGATCGTCAGGATGACGAGATGAGGGATCGCAAGGAACAATTTGATGAGCACCAGCCAACGATTCAGGTTCTCTGGGTACTCGATCTCGATATCCGCTGGGTAGTCGATCGGGCCTGAGAATTGGAACGGTGGGTACACGTCCGTCGCCAAGCCTTGGAAGCCGTAGAACTCCACCCGCCACGTCCATCTGAAGACGCCCATGTGGAAGTCGAACAGCCCTCGCGGATAGCGTCCGGTGAACAAGATCGCGAACAGCGTGATCACCCACGTGATGGATGCCACGAACCCTAGGATCGCCAGCACGATGTAGTGCGGGATCAGCAGCAGAGGCTTCACGATCCACAGCCAGCGCGACAAAGGCTCACCTAGCGTGGCATAGAGCGTTACGGGGTCTCGATCGGGTGTCGTTGCCATCGTTGCTCCTCGCCGTTGGTCTATTGGCTTCTCTCTACCAGTCTCCCATAGGATGGCTGACTAGCGTGTGTCCAGTGTGATGAGTTGGCCTGCGGTTGTGAAGCCGCTATGCACGTGGCGCCGGGTTGGTGTGCCTTTACCCAAAGCTGAGTCAGCGTTCCTGCCGTTATTCCGTAGTCGAAGACAAAAAGAGAAGGGCCCACCGCATCTGCGGTGGGCCCTCTCTTCTAGACCGGTATCGTGTGATCGTGCGGGGACTTGGCCCGCTAAAGAGTGATCTTCTTATAGAGCTGGGGCAGTCGGCGAGGGAGCTCCATGATGTCGGGGAGCACTTCGTAGCCAAGATCGCCAGCCATCGTGCGCAGGTAATCGTGCCCGTTGCGGTCGACGGTTAGGCAGAACGGCGTGATGTTGGACTGCCGGGCCTCCATGAGTGCCATACGCGTGTCCTGTACTGCGTACTCTTTCTCCACTCCCTCGCGGCTGTAACCACGATCCTGCGGGCGACCGTCGGAGATGACGAACAAGAACTTCGTCTTGGCGTCGGTCTTCGCCAGCTTGGCGGCAGCGTGGCGGATGGCGGGGCCCATCCGTGTCGCGTGAAGCGGAGCGACCTTGTCGAGGCGGCGCTTCGACTTGTCGGAAAATGGCTCTTCGATCTCTTTGATGACGTAGAACTCGACGTTCTCGCGACCGAAGCCGGAGAAGCCGTACACGCCGTAGCGGTCTCCGATGGCTTCAAGCGCCGTCATGAGCAGAACCATCGACTCCTTCTCAACGTCGATGATGCGCTTGTAGGGACGACGTGAAGTCTCGCCGCGGCGAGCGCGGAGCCACGCGGTGTAGGCGACCGGATCGCCGGGTGCGTTCCACTCGCCGTCACGGGAGCCTTCCTCAACGGCCTCCGCTGTGGAGGCACTCATGTCCAACAGGAAAGCGACGGCGACATCACGTTCGTCCTTGTTGCGACGCCAGTAGATGCGGTCGTCGGGCGAGATGTTACTGCGAAGGTCGATCAGTGCCTCGATAGCGGCGTCGAAATCGAAGTCTTCGCCCTCGGGCAGGCGCTTGTGCTTGCGATAGGTCTCAGGACGGATCGACTCGAACTGGCGCCGGATCTGATCCATGAGGCCGGAGTACTGCTGCAGCGTCTCCTGGAAGAACGTTGTCTCACCAGCGACGGCGGTGCGCTCTTGCACCACGCACCAGCGCGGGCGGTAGTCATTGGCTCGGAAGTCCCACTCGTCATACACGAAGCTGCGGGGCTCGGACGGCTCCAGCGGGCCTCCCTCTTCGTCCTGGTGGGGGATGGAGTTGTAGCCCTGGCCAGACGGATTGTCCGGTGCGTCAGAACCTGCCTCCTTCATCATGTTGGAGGCGACCTGCTGGACCTCAGCGTCGTCGCCGAAGTCGACCTCAGATGAATCGCGCAGCATCTGCTCGATCTCTTCTTGAGTCAGACCCTCGGCCATCTCCTGAGATTCGTCTTCTGAGCCGCTCTGCTGGCCCTTCATCTTGGCGAGCATTTGCACCATCTCTGGCTTGAAGTCGCCTCGGTACTCAACGTCCTCCGGCGACTCGTAGTCCTCGCCGCCCTCGCCCTCTTCGCCTTCCTCCATCTGCTTCTGGAGGTTCTGGACGATGGTCTCTACGTCAGGCTCTGAGAATTCCGTTTCCGACAGATCGGCCTCTTCCCAATCGTCGGGCGGTACTTCGTCGTTGGGTATCTGGGAGATCAGATGATAGATGCGCAGGGTTGCTTCCGCTGTGTCTTCTACAGTGGCGTTGGGGTCCTGCACCTGCCTGAGCAGGGCCGCTATCTCCTGAGCTTGCTGCACGTACTGAGTAGGTACTTCAGCGTTCTCGGACTGGTGCAGGCTGAGCCTGATCAGTAGTTCAACCATCGCTTGTTGCGCGGGCATCTCGTGGATGGGGGAGCGACCCTTCAGCGTCTCTTCTTGGACGCTGTAGTAGTGCTCCTGCAATCCCTTGTAGCGGTCGAGCAGATTAGCGTCGACGCGGGCGTCCTCGACGACTGAGAAGACGTCGGCAGCGAGCGCGCGCGCGGGGAACATGTCGAAGAAGGACGACACGTCCGTTGTGCTTGGTTTGGCACCGATCCCATCGGCGACTTTGCGGCGTAGGTCTTCGAAACGTGAGGCCTCGCCGTTGAAATTGAAATCGAAGCTGTGGAACTCAATGTGGCCCACTTGGTGAGTGGTGACGACCTTCAGCCAAGAGAAGTTCTCCGCCTTGGTCTCGCGCTGGTCCACCATTTCGGGCAGGAACACGTTCTTGCCGTCGGTCGTGGCAAGTTCCATGGACACCCAGCCGATGTTCTTGTGCGCCAATTCGCCGACGGACTGGAGTTGCACCTCGGTACCTGCAAGGGCGTTGGCGTACATGCCCAAGAGGCCACGCACGCGTTCCAACTCGATGCTCGACGACAGTGCCTCAAGCAACTGCTCGGCGCGCTGGGACTCTAGCTTGAAGTAGGCGACGCCTCCGTCGGGGTTTTCCTTGAGGAACTCCAGCCCACGGTGGTACCAGTCATCAAGTTGGACCGTGCTGATGCGCTCAAGCACGGTTGGAGCTGTCTTGATGAACGCGCCTACTGCCTCGGCAGAGGTGTCCGCCAGGTCTTCTGCGCGCTCCAACACGACCATCTGCTGCTCCTGCGGGAGGCGGGCTAGCGATGCGGCTGATTCCAACATGAATGCGGATACGTTGGCCATTCCGGTGCGTGCGAGACGCTCGGTTAGCGAGAAGTAGCGACGGCGCAGTTTGCGGTCGACGCTGAGGCTCACCCGGGAGGCGGCCTCGAACGAACCGCGTACCTCACGCCAGCTTGTTTCTGCGAGGACGGTCGCGAGCGAGATCAACTCTTCACGTTCTCCGACCGCTGGCAACACGCGCTGGCCCAGCACCAACGCCTCTGAGGCGAGGTCGTAGGAGCGATTGGATAGCGTCTGTACCAGCGCTACGAAAAGCTGGAGCTCGTGGAATGTCACGTTCTGAACGAGGTCGTTGCTTACGTCGAAGAAACGAGCGGCAAGGCTGGACGACTTCCACGTGCCCTTGGAGAGGCTCTGGCCCAACGTTGCCCAACCCGCGATGTGCCGAGGGGCGAGGGTCGGGAGCACATCAGGACTGGCGCGGAAAAAGGAGGAGGCGACTACGGGAGACTCCTCGACGAGTGCCGTACCGCTTTCCAACCAGCGTTCGAACTGAGGGAATCCGATGATCTCCACGACCTGCGGTGAGGCCTTGTAGTACTCGGTGGCAGCTTCCCAAGCGCGAGCGCCGAGATTCGCGAGTTGCACGCCCTCTTCTGCCCACTTGAGGGCCGAACCGGGGCCGATTGCGGCGGTGACTCGATCTTTGGATTCTTCATAAGCAGCCAAGAGCGCCGCAGGGTGTTTTTCCAACTCGGCGATTACGTGGCTGTGGTCTGGTGTGCTGGTCACGGTGTGACCTCCTCAGTCCGTTGGCTGGTGGCTGGGGATCACTCCCCGGTCGCCGTTCCCGTCGTATTGATCAACTCTATCAAGTCGCTCAGTATCCAGGCCGTAGCCCCGAATACCAGGTGTCCATCACGCACGTACGCCTTTCGGCGGATGAGCGTGCCATCGGCGTTGAGCCGAGCCTCGTGCCTCACGGCGGTGCCGTCAAGCATCGCGTCCAGTGATATCTCAAGAACCTCCGCGACCTCGCGAGGGTCGGGCCGGAAGTCGTAGGGGTGTGGCACAACACCGACTGTTGGCCAAACCAGGAAATTGGTGCGGGTGTGCATGGCATCCATGGAGCCGAGCACATCCACGTCTTCCGGCCGGATCCCCATCTCCTCCCAGCTTTCGCGTAGCGCACAAGCAGTCATGTCCGCATCGTCCGGTTCAAGCTTGCCGCCGGGGAACGATATCTCTCCCTGATGGTTGCTCACGTACTGGGAACGGACGTTCAGGATCACGTGCCACGCGCCGTCGTGGTAGTGCAGCGGCACGAGGACGCCAGCAGGCTTCGCGCCGTCGGTGGCTTCAACCACCGGCGCGCGACCTGCCAATGTGACCCGAAGCGCTTCGATCAGCGCTCCGGGATTTGTGTCCTGATTTGCTTGCAAACGGCTCGCTACTCCCCGTCTACGCGAAGATCGAAGTCACGACTTCCATCACGCTCTTCTGGATCTCGTGGTCGTCCGTCAGGCCCCAAACGATGGCAACTTCGCATGCGCGCCGAGGTGCGACGCCGCGCTCGATGAGCTTGCCCGCGTAGATCAGCAACCGGGTGCTTGCGCCTTCTTGGAGACCCTGGCCGATCAGGTTCCTGATCTTCTCACCGAGTAGCGCGAGCTGCTGGGCCGTCTCGCGGTTGCAGCCACTCTCGTGCTCGATGATCGGGCCTTCAAGGTCACGGGGCGGGAAGTCGAACTCGATGGCCACGAAACGCTGGCGGGTACTGTGCTTCAGATCCTTCAGCGCGTTCTGGTAGCCCGGGTTGTAGGAAATGACCATCAGGAAGTTCGGGTGGGCCTCGATGACCTCGCCGAGCTTCTCGATGTGCAGCAGGCGGCGGTGGTCAGCCAACGGGTGGATGAGCACCGTGGTGTCTTTCCTGGCTTCGATGACCTCATCCAAGTAGCAGATGCCACCGTGCTTGACCGCGCGGGTCAGCGGGCCGTCGATCCAGCGGGTGCCGGACGGCTCCAGCAGGTAGCGACCGACCAAGTCGCTGGCGGTCAGGTCCTCGTGACATGCCACGGTAACGAGGGAGGACAGGGCCCTGCCATCCCTAACCCGGTCTTGGTTCACACGCCAGGACATGTACTCGACGAAGCGAGTCTTACCGGTGCCGGTTGGGCCTTTGAGGAGGATCGGAATCCGCTCGGCGTAAGCCGCCTCAAACAGGTCGACCTCGTCCGCTACCGGGAGGTAGAACGGTTCTGACTCGACGACGTATTCTTCGATGCTGTGACGCTGGTAGGTCTGTTCTGTCATGCTTACTACCTTACGGGAAGATTTCGGTCCTTCCAGAGTTGCTCCACTGTGGCATGCAACTCCTCCATGGAGCCGGCGTTGTCTATGACGACACCGGCCTTGGCCTCTGCCTCTTGCACAAGTTCCTGCTGGGCGTTGATGCGCCCCAAGACCTCCCAGGTTTTCAACCCGCGAGCCTGTGCTACTCGTTCCGCGACGATCTCCGAAGGAGCCTTCACGACCCAGACCTCATCGGTCAGGTCGTCCCAGCCCGCCTGGATGAGCACCGCGGCATCAACCGCTGCTACCTCGCAGCCGAGAGCCCTGAGCTGTCCCAGTTGCGCCTCGATGCGATCTCGGATGATCGGGTGGATCGCCGAGTTCAGCCACCCCATCGCTTGAGCGTTGCCGAACACCAACTGTCCGAGCTTCCGCCGATCGATCTCCAACTCTTCGGTGAGCATGTCGTCTCCGAAAAGTGCGGTGATCCTCCGCCACCCGATGGTTCCTTTCGCGTAGGCCGCATGACCTTCACGATCAGCATCGATGATGCTGGCCCCGAGCCGCTCAAGCGTGGCCGAAACCTCGCTCTTCCCGGCTCCGATTCCACCAGTTAGTCCAATGACGTACAAGCTTATCCGTTTTCTGCGAACGCGTAGGCGGTGTACGCCTGCGCAGTGCGGAAGTTTATCACGGCACGAGGAGCGCACCAAGCGTTGAGCGCTGCCTGCTAGAATTCCTATCCATGGTCGATCAGCAATCACCCACCGCCCCCGAGCTACGCCAGCACTCCCTGGAGCTGCTGGAGTTCCCCAAGGTGCGGGAGGCACTCGCTGACTTCACCCAAACTGCGTTATCGCGCGAACGCGCGCTATCTCTTGAACCGTCGTATGACGTGGAGGTCGTGCGCCAGCATCAGCAAGAGACGGCAGAGGCACGCGTCCTGCTGGAATCCGCCGGGTTCGTTGACCTATCTCTGGGTGCCGACCCTATGCCGCTCTTGGATCGCGCGTCGAGGCAGGGCAGGCTCGCTGGGCCTGAACTGATGATCATCGCGGACGCTCTTGACCTGACGCGCCGCGCCAAGCAAGCGGCAGGTGGCCCCGACAGCAAGACGCCGCTCCTCCGCAACATCGCTCGGAACATCACCGACCTTCGATCCTTGGAGCATGACCTGCGGGGCAAGCTGTCGTCCTCAGGCGAACTGCTTGACGGCGCATCATCCTACCTACGACAACTGCGGGAAGAGGGGCGGGCGGCATACAAGCGGGCGACCCGCGCGCTGGAGGCGATCATCGCCGCCGATGCGGGTACGCTACAGGAACACCAGTTCACCGTTCGCTCAGAGCGGCTGGTGCTACCCGTGAAATCAGACTTCCGCGGTCGATTGCCTGGCATCGTTCATGGGGTATCTGACTCTGGTGCGACACTGTTCATCGAACCACTCAGCAACGTAGGGTTGACCAACGCCTGGCGTGAAGCCAACGTCGCTGAGGAAGAAGAGAGCCTGCGCATCTTGCGCGAGCTCTCGGCTACGGTGTCCCGTCGTGTTGGGGACATCCTCCACGCGCTGGAGTTGACCGCCCGCATCGACGTCGCTTTCGCGAAGGCACGCTACGCGCGTTCGTATCATGGCGTGACCATCGAGACGTCGGCGCCGTATGTCCACCTGGTGGAGGCACGACACCCTTTGTTGAAGGGCTCACCGGTGCCCGTATCGTTGGCCATCGCGCCGCCGTCTATCGGGCTGGTCGTGACCGGCCCGAACACCGGGGGCAAGACGGTTGCGCTCAAGACGCTTGGCCTGATGGTGCTCATGCACCAAACGGGCCTGCAACTGCCCTGCGATCCCTCGACCACGTTGCCGTTGTTCGATGGCGTGTATGCCGACATCGGTGACCAGCAGAGCATCGCGGCAGCAGTGTCCACCTTCAGTTCTCACATCCAGAACATCTCAGCCGTGCTGAAGCACTCGACTCGGCGTTCGTTGGTGCTGCTCGACGAACTTGGTACCAGCACCGACCCCGACGAGGGCTCGGCGCTGGCGCGCGCGATCATCGCCCACCTCGCTGACCGGGAAGTGCCGACGATGGTGACGACTCACCACCGCAACGTGGCAGCGCTGGCTGAAGAGCACGCGAGCCTGGAGAACGCCAGCGTTGAGCTTGACCCCCAAACATTGGAGCCCACGTACCGCATCGCCATGGGCTTGCCTGGCCGCAGCTATGCGATGGAAGTTGCGGAGCGCATAGGCCTCGACCAGTCCGTCGTAGATGCCGCCAAGGCGTTTCAGGACCCGCTGCACCGTGAGACGGAGGTACTGCTGGCGAGCATCCAAGAGGAACGCCACCGCACCCGCTTGCGACTTCAGGAGGCGGAGGACGCGGAACGTCGCGCGGCCGAACTCACTCGCGAACTTGAGGCGCAGATCCAGGAACTTGAACTAGCGCAGACTCAAGTCGTGGAGGACGTTCGCAGGGAGCTTCAGGAAGAGGCGCGACGTATCCAGGCCAAGCTGAAGCAGGCTGAATCCACCGCGCAGTGGACCACGTTCCGCGAGGAGCCGCCTGCGCCACGCGTGCTGGAAGAATCACGTACCGAAGTTGCGGACGTTCAGCGCATGCTACGTTCCAAGGTCTGGGGACGTGAGGCGAAGCCCGCCGGCCGCAAGAGCGCTATCGCAGTCGGCGATATGGTCGAGGTCGGTTCGATGGGCTTCAGTGGCAAAGTGCTGAGCGAGCCAGACGACGACCAGAAGGTCGAGGTCTTGGTAGGCTCGGCACGCATCAAGATCGAGGTCTCGCGGATACGCAAGGCTGGGCCAGCAGGCCCCGGCGAAGTGAAGATCGAGACCAGCATCAAGCTCGCGCCAGGCAGGTCAGGTGCGCCCGCCAACGCGGAGCTAGACCTTCGTGGATTGCGACTCCACGAGGCGCTTGAGAGACTCGACGATTATCTGGACGCGGCGCTGGCTCAGGGCATGACCGCCGCGCGCATCATCCACGGCAAAGGCACCGGCGCGCTCCGCCAGGGCGTTTGGCGTCACCTTGCCAATCATGGGGCGATCGACGAATTCGACTTCGCCCCGCGCGATCGCGGTGGCGATGGAGCGACGGAGATCACGCTGGCATAGGGGACGCGGACGCCTAGCTGGCGGTCTTGCGGTACTCGCTGATGGCGTCTTGGAGCGTCGTCCAGCCGAGGAGGGCGCACTTGATGCGTATGGGGTGGTTTTTGACCCCCTGAAGTGCAGCGATCTCGCCGATTTCCTCTTCAAGCTCGTCCGAGACCTCTTCGCCCTGCATGATGCCCTTGAACATGCGAACGAACGCCTCGGCTTCATCCAGCGTCTTGCCCTTGAGCTGATCGCTGAGCATGGACGCGGATGCCTGCGAGATCGAGCAGCCCTGGCCCACGAACCCCACGTCGTTGATGCGACCGTCTTCACCTAACGTCATGGTGAGGTCTATCTGGTCGCCGCAGAAGGGGTTGAAACCCTCGCCGTGAAGGTGGGGGTGCTCAAGTGCTCCCTGGTTGTGGGGGCTCCGCCAGTGATCAAGGATGATGTCCTGGTAGAGGTCGTCAAGACCGTCGGGAGCTTGCATCGCCAAAGAACCTCGAGGTTGTCTTGAGGCCGTCGATGAGCGCGTCGACCTCTGCCTCAGTATTGTACAGATAGAAACTGGCACGAGCGGTCGCGGGCAGGTGGAGCCTGCTGCGTACCAGCGGCATGGCGCAGTGGTGGCCTGTGCGGATGGCGACGCCTGCCTGGTCGAGCACCTGGCCGATGTCATGGGGGTGAACGTTGCCCATCGTGAAGGACACGACACCGCCACGGATGGACATGTCAGTCGGCCCGTAGGTGGTGACCTCTTCCAGTTCCTTGAAGCGCTCCAACGCGTAGGTCGTGAGTTCGACCTCGTGCTGGCGGATGTTGTCCATGCCGAGTGCTGTCAGATAGTCTACGGCGGCTCCCAGCCCTATCGAGTCAGCGACGCTGGGCGTGCCAGCCTCGAACTTCATGGGTAGGTCTGCCCATGTGGCCTTCTCATAGGTCACTTCGAGAACCATCTCGCCGCCCCGAAGGAATGGCTCCATCTGTTCCAAAACTTCGCTCTTCACGTACAGGACGCCGATGCCCATGGGCCCGGCCATCTTGTGTCCGGAGAACGCGAGGAAATCGCAGTCGAGGTCCTGCACGTCGACTGCGATGTGGGGCACGCTCTGGGCGGCGTCCACGAGTGCCAGCGCGCCGACGCGGTGCGCGGCAGCGACGATCTCTTTAGCGGGCGTGATCGTGCCGAGTACGTTGGACATCTGCGTGAAGGCCACCAGCTTGGTCTGCGGCGTCAGCAGTTCGTCGAGTTCTGAGAGATCGAGGCTGTAATCCTCGGCCATCTTCATCAGCTTGAGTTCAGCGCCAGCCTCGGCCACGGCATGCTGCCAGGGCACCAGGTTGGAGTGATGCTCCATCTCCGTCGAGACGACTCTATCGCCCTTCTTGAGGTTCGCCGCTGCCCACGAGTAGGCCACCAGGTTGATGGCCTCAGACGTGTTTCGCACGAAGATGAGGTTGTCTGGCGAGGGTGCATTGATGAACGTGGCGATCTTCTGGCGCGCCAGTTCGTAGGCGTCGGTCGCCTCCATGCTCAGGGTGTGCACCCCACGGTGAACGTTGGAGTTGTAGCGTGAGTAGTAGTCCACCAGCGCGTCGATCATCGACTGCGGTTTCTGGGACGTGGCGGCATTGTCGAGATAGACCAGCGGCTTGCCGTTGACCTGCCTGGACAGAATCGGGAAATCATTGCGGACGGCGGAAACGTCGTACATATCGGCTGGATACTACTCCCGTCTAACCAAGCTTGGTGAGCACCGCATCATCGGTGTACTGGCGAACCGCATCATCGACGATGGCGGAGAGGATCTCACTGACGAACCCGTGTACCAACAACTCTTGTGCCTCACGCGTGTCCAAGCCTCGACTATTGAGGTAGAAGACCGCGTTGGGGTCGAGCCGCCCGATGGCCGCACCGTGGGTGCACTGGACGTCGTCGGCGAAGATCTCCAGCATCGGCTGGCTGTCCACTTCGGCTTCGTCGGAGAGGACGAGATTCTTGTTCACCTGGTGCGCGACCGTGTGCTGGGCGTCATGGCGCACCAACACGCGGCCAACGAAAACGCCGTGGGACGCGTCTGTGAGGATGCCCTTGTAGACCTCGTCGCTGGAGGTGCCGGGTACGGCATGGTCAACGAACGTGTGATTATCGATGTGGCGCTTGCCGTCGCCAAGGTACAGGCCATCCAGCTTCACGGACGCGCCGACTTCGGCCAGCGTGGTGGAGATGTCGTTGCGTACCAGCCCGCCACCCAGATCGAGCGAGACTGACGCGAACATGCTGTCGCGCCCGACTGTCGCGTGGGTCGCGGCGACGTGGTAGGCGTTGCGCGCCTCTCGCTGGAGCTTGTAGTGACGCAGCACCGCACCGGGGCGCGTCACGATCTCCGTCACGGCGTTGGTGAAGTAAGGTTCCGCGTCCGCAGTCAGGGACTCGTAGCCTTGGATGACGGTCGCCTTGGAGTCAGCTCCCGCGATGATCAGGACGCGCGGGTGGGTGACGACTGAGGCATGCCCGGTGGTGATGAACAGTAGGTAGATCGGCTCGTGGACGGCGACGCCATCGGGGATGTACACCAGTGCGCCATCTTCAACGAAAGCCGTGTTGAGGGCTGCGAACGCACCGGCGCCCGCTTGCTGACTCAGGTATTGCTCGACGAGCGGCAGACGCTCCTGGATGGCCTCAGACAGTCGCCCTACGATGAGCCCCTCGCTGCGGTGGCCGATAGTCTCTGCCTGGTGCTCGGCTTGGCTCGGCGGCTCGGTCGAGAGGTCAGCGGCGTAGTGGCCGTCGACGAACACGAGTTGGTGGACGCGCGGGCAGGGTAGGTCGTACGGAGCGAAATCGATCGCCTCGTGGCCATTGCCCTTTGATAGCGTGAAAGCGTGGGAGGCCAGCGACCGGACGTCGGTGTACTTCCACAACTCGTTGCCGCGTCGTGCTGTGGGGAAGCCATCGCGCTCGAAGTTGGCAATAGCCTGCTTGCGGAGCGCCTGTAACCAGTCGGGGCTTGCGGAAGCACCGTTCTGCTCAAATGCGGCGAACGTTGATAGATAGTGAGATTCTTGAGAGTCGCGCTGGGCCATGTTGCTGTTGCTACGCGCTCTGCTGCTCGGCCAGCCAGTCGTAGCCCTTGGCCTCGATCTCGCGGGCCAACTCCTTGCCGCCGGAGGCGACTATCCGTCCATCCATGAGGATGTGGATCTGGTTGGGCACGATGTAGGTCAACAGGCGCTCGTAGTGAGTCACCAGCAGTGTTGCCTTGTCTGGCCCCATCAACTCGTTGACGCTGGCGGACACGCTGCGGAGCGCGTCTACATCCAGGCCGGAGTCGATCTCATCGAGGATGCGGAGCTTGGGCTCCAGCACCGCCATCTGAAGTATCTCGTTGCGCTTCTTCTCACCACCGGAGAAGCCCTCGTTGACCGCCCGCTTGGTGAGCGTCGCGTCCATCTCGACAACCTTGGCCTTGGCCCTGATCAGACGATCGAACTTCAGCGGGTCAAGCTGATCTTCGTCTCGGCTCTTCATAACGGCGTTGTAGCCAGCACGGATGAAGTGATCCATACGCAGACCTGGGATCTCCACCGGGTGCTGGAACGACAGGAACACGCCTCGGCGCGCTCGTTCCTCGGGAGCCATCGTGGCGAGGTCTTCGCCTTCGAACTCCATCGTGCCTGCCGTTACGCGGTAGGACGGATTGCCGGCGATGACGTTGGCGAGCGTGCTCTTGCCTGAGCCGTTAGGGCCCATGATGGCGTGAACCTCACCCGCGTCCACGCGTAGGTTTATGCCTTTGAGTATCTCGACGCCAGCGACTTCGGCGTGTAAGTCAGTAATCTCTAACATTTCTCTATCTCTAACCTTTACCCGACCGCGCCTTCCAGGTTGATCTCAAGCAGACGATTGGCCTCGACGGCGAACTCCAGCGGCAACCGCCGGACGACGTCACGGACGAAGCCGTTGATGATGACGGACTGTGCGTCCTCGGGGGAGAGGCCACGTTGCTGGCAGTAGAAGATCTGGTCTTCGCTAACCTTGGTCGTCGAGGCTTCGTGCTCGACGCTAGATGAGCTGTTCTTGACCTCGACGTAGGGCACGGTGTGTGCTCCACATTGATCACCGATAAGTAGCGAATCGCAGCGCGTGAAGTTCCGGGCGTTCTCCGCCTTGGAACCGACCTGAACCAGCCCACGGTAGGTGTTCTGGCCTTGGCCTGCTGAGATTCCCTTGGAGATGATGGTGCTCGACGTGTTCTTGCCGATGTGGTGCATCTTGGTGCCGGTGTCGGCCTGCATGCGGCCCTTGGTCAACGCTACGGAGTAGAACTCACCGATCGAGTTGTCGCCCTGGAGGATGACGCTGGGGTACTTCCAGGTGATGGCGGAGCCCGTCTCCACCTGGGTCCACGAGATCTTGGACGACCGACCCGCGCACTTGCCGCGCTTGGTCACGAAGTTGTAGATCCCACCGACGCCCTCGTCATTGCCGGGGTACCAGTTCTGGATCGTCGAATATTTGATCTCCGCGTCGTCCAGCGCCACCAGTTCGACTACCGCAGCGTGGAGCTGATTCTCGTCGCGCATGGGCGCTGAGCAGCCCTCTAGATAGCTCACGTATGAGCCCTTGTCCGCGATGATCACCGTGCGCTCGAACTGGCCGGAGCCCTGCGCGTTGATGCGGAAGTACGTGGACAGCTCCAGCGGGCATCGGACGCCCGGCGGGATGTAGACGAATGATCCGTCAGAGAAGACGGCGGAATTCAGGGCCGCCCAGTAGTTATCGGAATAGGGAACCACGGAGCCAAGGTACTTCTTCACCAACTCCGGGTGCTCTTTCACCGCCTCGGACACCGACGAGAAGATGATGCCGTGTTTCGCCAGCGACTCTTTCGCTGTGTTCGCCACGGACACGCTGTCGAAGATGGCGTCGACCGCGACTCCCGCGAGGCGCTTTTGCTCCAGCAGCGGAATGCCGAGCTTTTCATAGGTCTTGAGGATCTCCGCGTCTACCTGATCCAGGCTCTCAAGTTCGAGCTTCGGCTTCGGCGCGGCGTAGTACGAGATCGCTTGCAGGTCGATGGGAGGGATCTTAAGGTTGGCCCACTCAGGGGATTGTTCCTCTTCAACCAGCTTGAAGAAGTGTCGAAGAGCCCGCAGGCGCCATTCGGTCAGCCATTCGGGCTCGCCCTTCTTGGCGGATATCCACCGGACGATCTCCTCGCTCAGGCCGGGAGGTGCTGATTCCTCTTCCACATCCGTGACCCAGCCATAGCGGTATTGTTCGTCCGCGACGTTCTGGATCTCTTGGTTGCTGGTGGCCATGCGGCTTAGGTTCTTTCGCTGCGGGAGTAGGGTCTGCGGGTGGGTGCGCCCCGGGAGGAGGCGCCGATCAACTTGGATTCGATGTCTCGGATGACGGCGAGTGCACAGGGTGACCGATGCGAGGGCAACACCTATTGTTGACCATACGCATCGACAATATGCTAAGGGGCCGCTAGGCGAGTGTCAACGCGTGCTCGCACACGGCATTTAGGGGCCGAGCGGGTCCTTGGCGTCCTCTCGAACGGGGAGCACTGGCAGTGGAGTAGCTACTGGTATCACGGGTAGCTCCGGCGGCTCCCCAAGGTACGATTCGACCGCGTCACGCGACGAGTGCTTGAACTTGAAGCGCAGTTCCTTCTCGACGCGATCTGTACTCACGGTCCAGGGCCAGCGGATGTAGTCCAGCCCCACGCCGGGCGCGTCGTTCTGTAACCGCAATCGCCACGTGAGGTTGGTGAGCCCGTACGCCACCGGGGCGGAGAAGCGCAGTAGTCGCTTGTGGGCCATCTTGACCACCTCTGACCACGAGATCGTCCCAGGCCCGGCGACGTTGAACGTGCCAGGGTGGGCCTCTTTGATGAAGCGCCACAGTATCTCTGTGAGGTCTTCCTCGTGGACGAACTGCATCTCCGGGTCGTCGCGTCCTACGGCTATCAGCACAGGTTTGTTCAGTGCTTGAGTTATGAAATTGTCGACCATCGGCCCCATCACCACGCATCCGCGCAGGATGGATACCTGTGTGTTCTTTCGCTGCTCGCCGTAGCTGCGGTAGAACCACTCCACAATCGCTTTATCGTTGGCGTAGTTGAAATCTGGTGGTGGCCGCAATGGAGCGTCCTCGATCAGCAGGTCGTCGTTGTCCGGGTGAGGGCCATACACGGTAGAGCTAGACATCAGTACGACGCGCGTCACGCCCGCAGCCTCGCAAGCCCAAAGCACGTTTGAGGCGCCACCCACGTTCATGCGGCGACTCTCATCGCGATCGCGAAGCTGGCGCAACACGAAGGCAAGATGCAACACGGTGTCCACGCGAGCACGCTTGAACAACGTGTCCAGCGGCGCGGTAACGTCACGCACAACCGACGTCAGCTTGGCGTGTTCGATGGGCGACGGTCGCACGTCGATCCCGATGACTCGCTCGATGGACGGCTCAGCCACGAGTCGCTCCACGATTCGCTCGCCGATGTACCCGGATGCGCCAGTCACGGCGACCACGCGAGCGCCAACGCCAGCCGGGGGCAGTAGAAAGGACGAGGTCATCCCTGTGCCCCCTAGCCCTTGGCCGAAGCCGCGTCAGTGAAGTCGAACCCCAGCTCGCCAAGTCCCGCCACCTCGAAGCGCATGCCGACCTTGTGGTCGCCCTCCGCGATGGCGCCACCGGTATAGGCGATCGTCGTGGTCTTATTCATCGCAAGGGTGAACGGAGTGTCGTTGGATACGGCGTCGAACGTGACTACTTTGCCGTCGATCTCGAACGTCGTGCGGGCCATGTCGAGTTCGTCGCCGTTCAGCGTTAGGGGTAGCAGCCCGCGCGCATAGCCTGAGCCCAGCTTGTTGCGTATCTGGAACTCGAAACCGTCCGGCGTGGTTGCCAGGCTGCCCTTCACGTATAGCCGCCGAAGGAGGAATGCAGGAATCTTCATCGGTCTTCCTTGATCTGGGCCTCAACGGCCTGATGCATCCGGAATAACTCGATCTCCGTTTCCACCGCATCTGCGGGGATCTCCTGGGGCACTCCCACCGTCTTCGCGATGGAGTAGATGCGTGCTGAGTGTTCCGTGATCTGGCAGGCCCGCAGCGCCTCGGTGGGTGTCTTGCCTACGCCCACCAGCCCGTGATTGCGGATCAGCGCCGCGTTACGCTCACCAAGAGCCACGACCACCCGATCGCCGAGCTCCTCGGTGCCGGGGAATGCGTACTCGGAAACCTCGATCGCACCGCCAAGGTGAACCACGATCTCGTCGATCAGCGGTGGCAGCGGCTGCCCGGCGACCGCCAAGCCACTGGCGTAGGCGGAATGCGTGTGCATCACCGCGCCCACGCCGGGTCGAGCGCGGTAGATCGCCGCGTGCATCAGCATCTCGGTCGAGGGAATCGCGTCTCCGACGATGGGCTCCCCATCAAAATCCACCACGACGATGTCGTCGAGCGTCATTGCGGCGTAGTCAGTGCCGGACGCGGTTATGGCCAGGGAATCGTCCGTGCAGCGGGCGCTCACGTTGCCGGAGGTGCCGACGACGAGTCCGTCGCGCAGCATCACCTGCGCGGCGTCGAGGACGGCTTGGCGAATCTCGATCCAGTTGTTCACGAGGCGCAGGATAGCAAGGGGACGCCTTCGCATCCAGATATCTAGCTGACTCCGGCCCCTGCGTTGGTCTTGGTGACCTTGTGGCGGGCCATCATGACGCCGATGGGCACCATGATGACGAAGAACACAGCGATGGCGCCGAAGGCTGGGCCGAACCCGGCCCAGTCGGCGATGGCCCCCACTGCGATCGGGCCCACCAGGGCGGCGGAGTGCATCGCGGCTTGCGTCTGCCCGAAGAATCGCCCACGCCTACCGCGCGGCGAGATGTCGATGGCGAAGGCGTTGGTGCCCACGTGCACGAGCGTCACGCCAGCGCCAAGCACCGCACCGAGGATGATCAGCCCCAACGCTCCCGGCCCCGCGATCAGTAGGCCCATCCCCGCCGCTGTGATCAGCGCGCCAGGAATCATCACCGAACCCACGCCGAATCGATCCGCCATCCGACCGCCGATGAACGACGCTCCAAGCCCGCCGACACCGATCGCGCTCAGCACGAAGCCCAATGCGGACTGTGGCAGGCCCAGTTCATTGCGGACGTAGACGGGGATCATGGTGTCGCCGACGGCGGCCCGGAACAGCCCTGCCGCGAACAGCCCGACTAGGACGAGGATGAATCCCGATGCGAAAACCGCTCGCCAGGTTGTGAGCAGCCCCTGTTTGGGGACGGTTGACTCAGCCGCTGACTTGGCAGGAGTCGCTGGTACTTGCGCGTCGTCGTCATCAGATAGCGACCGCGTCTCGACCATCATGAACAGGAAGATCAAGAGGCAGATGGCCTTGCTGACCCCGTTGATCATGAACGGCACGCGGATATCGCCGGTTGCTGCCCACGCGGCGGCCCCCACGATTGGCCCAATCACCATGCCCAGATGCATGAACCCCTGGCGACTCCCTGTGATCGAACCCCGGTCTGCGCGGGTGGAGATGTCCGCAGTGATCGTCGCTAGTCCCGTGCCCCAGATGGCGGTGCCCACCCCTGACATGAACCGCGAACCAACCAGCGCCAGGTAGGTAGGCGAAAGCCCCTCGGCGAACGAGAAGATCATCCTGATCGTCACTCCGACTAGGGCTACTCGGCGCCGACCGAATCGGTCGAGCATGAATCCGGTTGCGTAGGACACCGTCAGCCGACCTGCTCCCCCCATCGTGATCACGAGCCCTGCTAGCGCGATGTTGTCTTGCAGTTGCATGGCCAGCAGCGGGATCACCGGGACGGCAGCGCCCAAGCCAACGCTCCAAGAAAACGCGACGGCATTGAGGCTCCAGACGACGCGTCGCTTGGATATCTGTTTGGCTTCCCTAGCCACCTAGAGTTCCTCCGCGAGCGCGTCGAGCTTCCCTCGCACGTACAACCAGCGCTCATAACGTTCGGTGGCGTCGCGTACATCTGCTGATGACGGTGTCACGTCAGTCGCCTGTGACGCGATGTCGGTAGCTGCAATGTCAACGTCACTTGCGGCCAACGTGGACACCAGCGCAGCGCCTATGGCTGTGGCACGTGCTGACTGACGCCGTACGGGCTTGCCTACGACGGCTGCCAGCATGGACGCGAACACCTGGCTGTTGGCCATGCCGCCAGTCAACGTGAGCGGTTGGTCCTTGGCGGCGACCCCCGCGACCTCGTCCACCAGAATCAAACACTCTCGGATAGCGAACGCGATATTCTCCAGGGTCGCCCGAGCAACCGCACCTGCGTCGATGCCCTGGTACGTGATAGGCGCCGGAGCGATCAATCCACCGACTGACATGCCAGGGCTCGACATATCTAACGCGCGGGGCCCCCATGCGGCGACGATGGGCAGATCGCGTTCCGGTGCTGTCGCTGCGAGGCGATCGAATCGTTGAAGCGTCATGCCTGGCCCAAGCATCCGACGAACCGTGTCGAGAGTCCTACCCGTGTCTCCAGGATTGGCCTCGGCGACCCAGCGTCCTTCGAGCGCGTGGCGCGCCACCCACGTGCGCCGCGCGGGGTCGAACCTTGGCGCGACGGTTACTCGCTGCACCGGTGCGCTCCAGCCTGCGACCACGACGGTGTCACCGGAGCGAATGGTGCCTGCGCCCACCGCCGCGACCTGCGCGTCCGGGCCCGCCAGGGCGACTGGCGTGCCAACGGTGACGCCTGTCGCTTCGGCTGCTGCGCGGTTCAGCGTACCGATGACCGCCCCTTCGCTGACGAGGTCGGGTAGCGCATCTAGCGATACCTCCAACTGCGCGAGCAACGCCACGGCAGGCTGGCCCGTGGTCACGTCAGCCAATCCCGCTTCCACTAACGTGGATGCCGTCTCGCCGAAAGCGCCCGTGAGCTGGTGCGCTGCCCAGCCTCCCAGTGACGCGACCTTCGCGATGCGGCGTGCTTGTCGTGGGTGATGCTCGCGCCACCAGTGCAGTTTCGCGGGCGCCAGGAACATCGACGGCAGGTGGCCTGTCGTCGCGTATACCTCCGGTGCCAGTAGGTCGTCTATTGACGCTCCCTCGAAGACCGCCCGTACGTCCGTGTTCGGGCCGACATACAGCGTTTCGCCCTGCGCATCGATGAACGCCGTACCTCCGCGTTGCGCGGTTATCGCGATGCGCGAGATCGCGTCAGGCGCTACTCCAGCCGCTTGAATGGCGCCAGCCAAGCAGTCAATGACACGCCTGCGTAGCTCTGCGGGTGCAAAACGTTCCGCGTTCCCCTGGCTGCGATAGGTGCGGTACGGACCTCCCTCCTCGCCGACGATGCGCCAATCGCTCGACACCACCGCCGCGCGGATGCCGCTGCTGCCCAGGTCTAGCGCGAGTACGTATTCGGCTGCCATGTCTAGACCACCAACGCTATCGCGCCAACCAGGGCGATGCCTGTGCCAAGGATGACCTTGCCGCTGAAGCTCTCTATATCGCGATTCACGTAGTAGGACATGATGTAGATGAACACGGCGCCACCGCGCAGCAACGGCACCGCAACTGTCACCGGTGCGTGGGCGATGCCCAAGAACCGAAACGTCTGCGCGACCATGATGGTGAGGGCGCTGACCAAGAACCAGTTGCGCGTTGTCGGATCGACAGACCGAACGCTCTGTATCTGTCCCGGCATGAGTAGCACGGCCACGAGCAAGACTCCTGCGGCAGTGTAGGCGATGGCTCCGCCCAACGCGCCTAACCCCGTGTCGCCCAGCGCCTCGCGGATGAACAACGGACTGGTGCCGAATGCTATCGCATTGACGATAGCCCAACTGTATCCGCGCACAAGGCGAGCACGTGGAAGATCGTCGTAAGAAACGGCAGTGGTGCCTGCTGCGGGCGCTGCTACCGCGACGGGCGTTCGCTTGGGTTTCGAACTGCCCGCGGCGACCGCTGGCCCCACGATCACGAGAGCGATGCCGACTCCCATGAGCGGAGTGATGCCCTCACCCAGGAAGAGCACCGCCAGCCCTACCGATACGAGCACCGACGTGACTATGACGGTCGATGCCCGGTTCGCTCCGAGTGCTGCCATGGCACGTAGCGTGCAGTAGCGGCCCACGATGAAGTGCACTAACCCTGCCGCGATCAGCAGCAGCACGTCGGTGCGATCGAGGCGGTCGATCTCGAATAGCTGACCGGTGGCCAGCGCGGCCAACCAGAACAACGGTACCCCTGGTAGCAGGGTCAGGTAGAGCCCGTTAAGCGCAGACCCCGACGCCACGCCCCTACGCATGCTCACGGTGGAGATGCCGAAGAAGAAGGCTGAAGTAAGGGTGAAGACGATGCCGAGCACCGCCCAAGATTAGCACCGGCGCGGGGCTAGGGCTTGCGCCGCCTCGCCCACACGTCTGGGTTGGCCAGGTGCTTCGGCTTTGCGCCTCTGGCGAAACGCTGAAGATCCTCGGCGACCATGGCTGAGTGCCGCTCGATTGTTTCCCTGGTCGCGCCCCCGATATGCGGAGTCAAAAGCACGTTGGGCATGCCGATGAATGGCGAGTCCGGCGCAAGCGGATGCGAGTCGTGGACATCCATGGCCGCGCCTGCCAGCTTGCCCGTGCGCAACGCGTTCACTAGCGCGTCACGATTCACGATCGTTGGCGATGTGACGTTCACCAGGTAGGCGTTGGGCCGCATCTTGGCGAGCGCTTCGCCGTCCAGCATGCCGGTTGTCTCGATGGTCTCCGGGACGTGGATCGACACGAAATCGCTCGTCGCGAGCAGGGTGTTGAGGTCAACCAGCGTCACGCCCGCCGCCGCGCGCGTTCCGGGCGAAACGTATGGATCGCAGGCCAGCACCCCCATGCCCACGCCACGCGCGAGTCGGGCGACCCGCCCGCCGATCTGGCCAAGGCCGACAAGGCCCAGCGTGCCACCGGCAAGCTCTCGGCCTTGGAATCGCGTGTAAGGCTCGGTCGGATCTTCCCACTGGCTGCCGACGACGAACGCGCTTGCCTGTGGGATGTGCCGCGCGAGACTCAGCAGGTGCCCGAGCACCAACTCGGCCACTGCCTGTGCGTTGCGCCCTGGCGTGTGAGCGATGACAACGCCACGGTCCGTCGCGGCTTCCAGGTCCACCTGGTTCAGGGCCGATCGACAGATAGCGGCGAAGCGCAGTCCTGGCGCTGCGTCGAATAACTCCTCGAAGAGGAAGTCGATCTCGACCACCAGCGCGTCGATGCCCTCGGTTGCTATCCGCTGGCCCAATTCGTCGGGATCTTGGATCTCCTGCGTGTCCGTCCAAGGCTCGTACACGACATCGCCCAAGTCGGCCAAAATTGCTAGGCCGACGGTCGAGAACGGAGCGAGAACGAGGGTTTTCAAGATGCGTGTCCCTGGATGACTGCGGCTGCGGCATTTCCGCTGCGGACTGCGCTCTCCATCGTCGCTGGCCACCCGGTGTCCGTCCAGTCGCCCGCGAGCACGAGGTTGGCGATTGGCGTACGAGTTGGCAGTCGATTATCTGGTGCGCCAGGCAACGACCGGAACGTCGCTCGTTGCTCCTTCACCACGACGAATCGTTCTACCTGCGCATCCTTAGCTTGCGGGAGTAGGAGTTCGAGCTCAGGCAGAAAGATCTCGCGGAGTTGGTCTTTCGTCTTGGGCCAGTGCTCCCACGCTCCACTCAGCGATACCGTCAGGTAGTCGCCAGGGCCGGGTAGCTCAGCGATGCGCGTGCGGTTGAACACCCACTGCACGGGTGAGTCGATGAAGGCCACGAAATCGAAATCCCCCACAGGCCGGTCGTACCAGATGTGCAGGTTCACGATGGGTGACCATGTGTGCTTCGCGGCTAGCGCGAGCGCCGGATCATCGCGCCATCGCTTGGGTAGTAGGCCAAGCATCGCATCCGGTGGCAGAGCGCTGACGTAGAAGTCGGCGCTCACTGCCTCGCCATCAGCGAGCGTCAAGCCCGTCGTGCGTCCGCTGTCGTCGATCGTGAGATGGTCAATCGTGCGGCCGAGCATCAACGTTGCGCCAAGCTCATGCAGCCGGGCCGCGATCGGCTCGCCCATGACGTCGGAAAGGCCAGGCTTTGCGTAGCCGACGTCCGCTCCGTGGGCGTTCTGCAGCAAGGCGACCTGGAACAGCATGAACGCCATTGACGCTGATACGTTCTCCGATGAGTCGTTCAGCGATGGCAGAACGATCAGATCCCAGAAGTTGGCGATGGCGCGTGGCGACTGTCCATTCTGGCGCAGCCAATCCGCGAAACTCATCGCCCTCAGTCCGGGCCGGTCACGATTGCGCTCGCGCTGGATGCGGAGCAGGGCAGGGACGGCCCGAAGTTTCTCCCGCCAGCCGATATGGGGATACCGCAAGAACGACGGCAGCAGGTGAAGGGGGGCGGGCAGGGAGAGGCCGGTGAGCACGCCACGCTTGCCGTTGGGTGCTCGGACTTCGATGCGCAGGCGTGATTGGCGGAACGTCTGATCTAGCGTACCCACGTCGTTCAGCAATTGGGCATATGCCGTGCAGCAACCGAGAAATACGTGCTGGCCGTTATCCACCTGCGTGCCGGTCTCGCTAACCACGAATGAGTACGCGCGTCCACCCAGGTAGGGCCGACGTTCGATAAGCGTCACCAGGTGTCCGGCCTCAGCCAGCCGAAGGGCTGCGGTCATGCCAGCGAGCCCACCACCGAGCACCGTGACAGAAGCAGACGTCACGACCGACGTGCCATGAGGTTGGTCGCCCAAAGAGTGAACGTCAATCGCAACTTCTCCCAGGCAGGGAGGCTCACTCGTTCGCTGAACACGTCGTACCCACGAAGCTCGATACGATTGAGCAGCTTGGAGTAGAGCTGATGCAGGCCCGCCGCACAGCCACGTGAACGTGGCTGGAGAAGCGGGAACAACGCTTTGCTCGACGTGAAGTAGTCTCGGGCACGGATCGCTTGGAACTGCATCAAGGCGACGAAGTTGGCGTCGACCACGCCCGCTTGCAGTTGCTCCTCGGTACACCCGAATCGCGCTAGCTCATCCTGCGGGATGTAGATGCGGTCGTTGGCCGCGTCCTCGCCCACGTCTCGCATGATGTTCGTCAACTGCATGGCCAACCCCAGGTCGACTGCATGAACCTTCGCCTGCGGGTCGTCGTAGCCGAATATCTGGATGGACACCAACCCCACGGCGGACGCAACCCTGTAGCAGTACTCGCGAAGCTCATCGAAGGTCGCGTACCTGCTTTTGGTCAGATCCATCTCAACCCCATCGATGATGTCGTTGAACAGCGACTCGGGGATGTCGTAGGTCGCCGCACTGTCAGCCAGCGCGGTCATGATCGCACCCTCCGGCGCTCCAGCGAGTGCCGCGTTCAGCGCCTTGCGTAGGTCGCCCAGCGAAGCCGCCTTGGTTGTGACGGGACCATCCCCGTCAGCGATATCGTCCGCTAGTCGACTGAATGCGTATGCGGCGTAGATCGAACGTCGCCGTGCCTTCGGCAGTGTGACGAACGCATAGTAGAAGTTCCGTGCCTCGCGGCGGGTGATCGCTTGGCATTCGTCGTAAGCCGCGTGTAGGGATACCGGATCGACGTTCCTGGTCATGGACGTTTCAGTATCGCCAGCCGGGCTGCTGTGCTCAGCCCGAGCCAAAGCTTGCGCAACGCCGGAACGGTCGGGCGCTTGGCGAGAACGTCATAGTCACGGGCCCGGATCGCCTCCAGTACACGAAGACCGCCCTTGCTGAACAGTGCGATGTCCAGCTTCATGCGTCCTTCGATGCGGTCGACCAGCGGGAGCCCTTGCTCAAACAACTCCTGGGCGCGTCCGACCTCGAATCGAAGCAGATTCTTGAACGCGGGGCTCGCTGACCCATGGGAGAGTTCGGACTCCGCCACACCAAATCGGATCATGTCCTCCTGGGGGATGTACACACGATCCATCGCGAAATCGCGGGCAACGTCCTGCCAGAAATTGGCGAGTTGGAGCGCGGTGCACGTGGCGTCTGAAAGAGCGCGGCTCTCTGTTGAACGGTCCCCCAACAGGTAGAGCACCATCTGCCCCACAGGAGTCGCTGAGTGCTCGCAGTAGGTGATCAAGTCTTCGTGGGTCTCGAAACGTACGCGACCTTGATCCATACGATTCGCCTGGATCAGCTTGCGGAAAGGCTCATCTGGGATACCGAATCGTCGCACCACATCCTGCAGCGCGATCATGATCGGGTGCTTCGGCTCGCCACCGTACACGTGGACAAGCTCTCGCTCCCAGTCCGCCAGGAGCGCGAGCCGATCGCCTGCTGCCTCGTCACCTAGGTCGTCGGTGTGGCGACAGAACGCGTAGATAGCGTAGAGATACTGCCGGATGTCACTCGGCAGCAAACGCGATGCGATCGAGAAATTCTCGTATTGGCCTTCGGCTATCGCCGTGCAGGTGGCGTAGGCCTCTTCAAGGGAGGGAGTTGGCCCCGTGGCGCGGAAGGTCACGGCCACGCAACAACCCTAGGCACCCAGGACAGAGATCAGTATCTCTCGGTCGCGAGCACGATCCAACTCGATGACGAATACGCTCTGGTACTGACCGAGTTGCAGGTCGCCATCGATGATCGGAATCGTTTCGCTGGTGCCGAGTGTCAGGCTCGCGCAATGCGAGTGTCCGTTGGGGCATTCGTCCTCCGTCATGTTGACGGTACGAATCTCAAAATCGTTGTGAGCGTAGTACTGGTCAATAGGGGCGATCCTCTTGAGGAACGCCTCCATGTCAGTCAGAAGCAATGGCTCATTCTCGTTGATCTTCACTGCTGCTGTGGTGTGCTTCGAGTAGATGCACACCAGCCCATCACGAATGCCCGAGTCCTTGACGTGAGCAATAACGTGCTCGGTGATGTCGATGAACTCTGGGGCTTTAGTCGTCTCTAATTTGACGCGGGTCACGAGTGCGTTCATGTGACGCTGAGTCCTCCCGGCTTGGCGCGCCCTATTCCCTGTCACTGGGCGGCACGCTAGCATATCTGCCTTCGGCGGTAAACCGGATAAGGGCGCGGCCCTCGTCCAGAGAAATTACTTGAATGCAGGGATTCTAACTGGCCGAGCCCTTTCCTACATAGCGTCCTAGAGCCCAAAGTGGGAAATAATTCCGGTACAGGTGGTAATTGATCATGAATCCGGAGCCTAATTCCAAGCCTTGCCAACCCGGATCACCCACTTTTCGGTAGTTCGCAGGCTGATCGCCCGAACCATAGCCCGGGAATCCACACCCCGTGAATTGCGGCTCATCCCACGTCCCATCTGGCAACTGCGTACGCACTAAGTACGCGATCCCGTGCCGCGTCGACTCGCTGGACCTGTCACCTGCGGCCAGCAATGCCACCAGCGCCCACGCCGTTTGCGATGCCGTGCTGTCGCCCTGGCCCCGCAGCGACGGATCAACGTAGCTTGCGGGCGACTCGCCCCAGCCACCATCGTCGTTCTGATGGGCCACAAGCCAATCGACGGCACGACGCACCCTCGGTTGCGTCATGTCCTCGCCAACCGCGGCCAGTGCTGGTAGTACCGAGCCGATGCCGTATACGTAATTCACGCCCCAGCGTCCGAACCACGCACCGTCTGGCTCTTGCTCCCGCCATATGTAACCGAGACCGCGGGCAACAGCAGGGTGGTCTTTCGCGTACCCCAGCCGCCCAAACATCTCGATGACATGGGCGGTGACATCCACACTTGGCGGGTCTAGCAGTTCGCCGAAATCGGCGAACGGAATCTTGGCCAGATACGACGCATCGTTGTCTTTGTCGAACGCACCCCAGCCACCGTTCTTGCTCCGCATGCGCGTCATCCATGTGGTGGAACGCGCCAGCACTTCCAGCCGCGCCCGCTCTTCAGTAGCGTCTGTCATGCGTGCCGCAGCCACGTCCATCACGATGATCGAGCTATCGTCGATGTCTGGGTACATATCGTTCTCGAACTCGAACGCCCAGCCGCTGGGTTGGACGCCAGGGTTGAGCACGGCCCAATCACCCTTGACGCGGATCTCCTCGCGGATGAACCAGCGTGTCGCTCGTTGGATCGCTTCGTGATCTGGGGGCAACCCCGAATCGAGTAGACCCAACGTGGCCAGCGCCGTATCCCACACAGGGGAGAGGCAGGCTTGCACCCGCAACGCCTCACCATCCTCGCTCGCCAGGCTCCACCGCTGCCGAAATGCCTCCAGGCCCTTCGCCATCACCGGTTCATCTAGCGAACGCCCCAGATGACTCAGCGCCATCAGCGAGTACACCCAAGGTGGCTGGATGCCGCCCCAGGAGCCGTCGGCTTCTTGGTGCTCCGTGATCCATCGTTCAGCCCGGCGCGTTGCGAATCCCCGGAATGGCTTCCACGGAACCTTCTCGTACCATCGCAGCAACCTATCCGCCGCGACGAACGCGCGTTCGAGGCTGAACAGACCGCCGCCACGGTTCGGCAGGCTCAGATCCGCGTCTGCGCGAGAGCCTAGGTAGAGTTCGTCCAGCGCCAGCTCAGCAGGCACGGGTCGCGTGGGGTGCTGCGTCAGGATGAGCAGCGTCGGCACGATGGTTGCTCGGGCCCAGCTTGCGAACTTGTACAGGTTGAACGGCGCCCACGTAGGCACCAGCATCAGCTCGGGTGGCATCGCAGGCGTGCCTCGCCAATCCCACTGACCGAACAGCGCTAGCCAGATCTTCGTGAAGATACGCGCGTTGGGGATCCCTCCCTTGGCCAGAATGAAATCACGCGCCCTGATCATTGCGGGCTCATCCGGCGACGTCCCTGCGAGCTTCAGCGCGAAGTAACACTCGATCGTCGTACTGAGGTCTCCGGGTGCTCCGTAGTACATGCGCCATGAGCCGTCGGGCGACTGCCGACGTCGTATGTCCTCTGCCACTCGGGGGATTCGGTCGCCTTCGTCAGAGCCAAGAAAGCGAGTGAGCATCACGTACTCCGCTTCCATCGTCGGGTTGGACTCCAACTCTCCCCACCAATAGCCATCGGGATGCTGTGTCCGCAGGAAGTAATCCCGGACTTGTGAAAGCGCTTCGGAAGCTTGATCTTCGAGCGACTCGGGTTCCGTGGCAGGGTCGTGATCCGACTGCGGCGCCTCGCTCAACGCACGCGCTCTTGCCGCTGTCGCTGCCGGGGCCGACCACGTCTACCGCTGCTCGGGTAGCCAGGAGGGGCGGGTGCATAGCCATGCTGAACGAACCACGCAATGGATTGGGCCAGCGCTTCATTCACCGAGTGCTGTGGCATGCCCAGGTCGCGTATGGCTTTGGATGGGTCTGCCCACATCTTTTGGTGGGCCATCCGTACGCCTTCCATGGGGATGCGGGGCTCCCGGTGGAGCAAATTACCTTCGATGAGTCCGTCGACGCTGGCCATCATCCGCGCGGCGGCGTGCGGGATGCGCCAACGTGGGGCGGGCCGTCCAGTTATCTGGGAGAGTCGGATCAACAACTCCGCCAATGTCAGGTTGCCATCGGCGTTGCCCAGCAGATAGCGCTCGCCTGGCGTGCCCTTCTCCAGCGCAAGCACGTGGCCCTCGGCAACGTCGTCGACGCCAACGATGTTCAGGCCGGTGTCCACGAACGCGGGCAGTCGACCGCGTAGGAAATCAACGATGATTCGACCTGTGGGCGTGGGCTTCACGTCGGCGGATCCCACAGGTGCGGTCGGGTTCACGACGACGATGGGCGCGCCACTGCGGGCTAGGCGCAGCGCGATACGCTCCGCTTCGTACTTGGAGCGCTTGTAGTGGCCAGCCATGCCCTGCGGGCCAGCGAGGTCCGACTCAGTTGCAGGGGCATCTCTCCGGAATCGAGTGGTGCCCACCGTGCTGGTATATACGATGCGCTCAACTCCAGCGTCGATTGCGGCGTTGAGCACGTTGTGCGTGCCCTCAACGTTCGCAGCGTAGATCGTGGAAGGATCGCGGGACCACAGCGCGTAGTTGGCCGCGCAATGGACAACCGCGTCGCAGCCGTCGATCGCAGCGCGCACGCTTGCCTGATCCAGGATGTCGCCCGGTCGAACGGTGAGCGAATCGTGCCACCAGGTCATCTTTCGGCCTGGCCTGTTCAAAGCAACGACTTCGTATCCACGCTGGACGAGCGACCACGCCACGTGACCGCCGATGAAGCCGGTCGCGCCCGTGAGCAGGACTCGATTCATCGGTGCGCGGCCCGGATCGGCGCGTGCTTGGTGAGCACCGGCACGAGAGTGTCTACGATAGCCCGCAGGGCAGCGACTGCCTTCCGGGAGCGAACTGCCAGAGGCACGAGGGCGCCAACGTTGGCGGGGTTCTTCATGGCTCGTAACGTGTGGTACCACTCGCGCTGACCGCCATCGGCCGTGATTTGCGCGACCAGGTCTGGCAGGTCGTGGTGCATCTCGTCTATCACCGTCCGTACGCTTACCAGCGGTACGCCCGCTCGATCCGCTTCTTGAGCGATCCAGAACGTCTCCATGTCCACTACAGAGGCTCCCGTCAGGGCTCCATGGCGCTGCTTGTCTTCGCCGGACATCAGAGGCACGGGGACGGTTAGGATGCTGCCTTTGGTCACGCGCATCCCGGTCGCGATTAGTGCGCCCATCGCGTCGTTAGTAAGCTCGGGGTGCATGCTGACGCGCCGCGTGGGCAGTTGCACCGCCGCCGCTTCAGTGCTGACGACCACGTCACCGGTACGCATGCCCTCAAGCAGCGCGCCACCGAAGCCGATGGAGAGCAGTATCTTTGGTCGCCGGGTCTTGAGGATCTCTCGAAGATTGTCCGCAGCGGTGTGCCCGATACCAAGTTCGGCCACTCCGAAACCGGCAAGCCTATTAGGCCGCAAGCCTGCCAGCTCGCGTTCGGTAGGTGCCACCACCAGTAGGTGGGCGGCACTCGTGTCACAAGTGCGGCGCAGGTGGGCGTCGCTCCATTTATCGGTCAGTTGTCGCATGATGAATCTAGGTGAATCTAAAGGCAGGTTGGGCCACGTTCAGCCTCGAACCCGGGTAGCGGACGCTACCCATGGGCCTCGGTTGCCTTGGCATTTGCGCTACGGCGGCGCTGCCATGCTTCCAGGCTTTGCCCCGCGGCCGTGTCCCGCCCGGTGAACCGGATGGCTCCTATCTGATCGTACTGAAGTTGCAGCCGTTTTCCTGTGTCGGTTCGGATCACTTCAGCACTGGGCCTATCGTTCGCTGCGGTGCGCCCAGTTTGATAGTTGAACAGATATCCCACAATCGTGTTGCCGTCAACCATATCAAGACTGACATCACCTCTGTAGGCAAAAGCCAATTCCACCACTTTGGCTATCGGCGTGTCTGGCCCGATGACGGGCTCCCATCCTTGCAGCGACGCTTCTTCTGGCATGCCTAGACTTTCCCCGTGAGAGTAGCGACGGCTGAGTCCTTCAATCCCTTAAGCGACGCGAACGTCGCATGAACTGCGGTCGGCTCGTATCCCGAATGCACCATGCAGTTCGCGCAGTTCACGTTGCCGGATGCGTGCCCAAACTCTTCCCAGGGGGTCTCCTCCATCAGCTCTTTGAACGTGCTCGCGTACCCCTCTTGCAGCAAGTAGCACGGGCGTTGCCAGCCAAACATGTTGTAGAGCGGGTTGCCCCACGGTGTGCATTCCAGTTCCTGCGTTCCCATGAGGAACTTCAAGAACAGCGGAGACTGGTTGAACTTCCAGCGCCGCTTCTTGTTGGAAAGGATCTCCTTGAACAGAGCCACCGTGCGCTCCCGGCCAAGGAAATGCTCTTGGTCGGGCGCCTTGTCATAGCTGTATCCCGGCGAGAGCATCATGCCTTCAACTTCCAGATCCATCATGGCGTCGAAGAACTCACGAACGCGCAATGGCTCAGCGTTGTCGAACAGCGTTGTATTGGTCGTTACGCGGAACCCTCGACGAACCGCTTCTCGGATGCCCTCGATCGCCAGATCGTAGCCACCGTCGCGGCATACCGACTCGTCGTGCTCGTGGCGCAGGCCATCTACGTGAACGCTGAAGCTGAGGTACTTGGATGGAGTAAACACCCCTTGCTCAAGCTTCTCTTTTAGCACCAACGCGTTGGTGCAGAGGTAGATGTACTTCTTGCGCTCAACAAGCTTTTCCACCAGCTCGCCGATGTACGGGTGCAGCAGCGGCTCTCCACCAGGGATGCTGACGATTGGCGCACCGCACTCTTCAACGGCATCGAGGCATTGTTGGACTGAGAGATGATGCTTCAGGATGTGAGCCGGGTACTGGATCTTCCCGCACCCCGCGCACGCCAGATTGCAGCGCAGCAACGGCTCCAACATCAACACCAGCGGGTAGCGCTCGCGTCGCATCAGTCGCTGTTTCAGCACATATGAGGCAACGGTCCACGCTTGGGAGGCAGGCACACCCATAGTTACTTTTCCCTCGTTACGAAAAACTCGGCCATCGCTTGCACTGTCTCCCTCGCGCTCTCGGTCAGGCCGAGTCCGTCCACGACTTCCATCGCACCGTTGGCCTCAGCGGTCGCGGCTTCTTGAACGTGGGTGGGCGTCCCCAGGCGGTCGAGCAACTCAAGTATCCGCTCGACATCCTCTCCGCCAACTTCACCATCTTTGGCGTAGGCCTCGTTCAGCCACGCTCGGTCTGCCGGAGCCGCGTGCTCGAATAGGTGAACCACTGGCATCGACTTCTTCTTACGCCGGATGTCGGCACCGACCGCCTTGCCGGTCGCCGACGGGTCTCCCCAGATGCCCAAATAGTCATCGCGGATCTGAAATGCTAGCCCAAGCCGACGCCCGCAAGCACCGAATCCTTGCGCTTGCTGTCGATCGGAGGTCGCCACCAACGCTCCCATGTACATCGCGCTCTCTATGAGGGCGCCGGTCTTCCGACCAACCATGTCCAGGTACTGCTCCACCGTAACGTTATCTGACCCTTCGAATGACATGTCCATGTACTGGCCTTCGATCATCTCCAGGTACCGGCCCGTAAGCTCTACAGCCACATCGCTTACCAGGGCGGTGGGCATGCCTGAGTTCACGAGGCTCATAAGCGTGTGATCCGCGATCACTCGCATGGCGTTTCCGGCAGCGATGGCCTTGGCCTCACCGTGAACCGTCCACAGGGTTGGCCTACCCCATCGCCGATCATCGCGATCCTGGATGTCGTCATGGATGAGCGAGAAATTGTGAACCAACTCTAGCGCTGCGGCAGCGGGAAGAGCGTCTTGCCAGTCGCCGCCGGCTACCTCACACGCCGTCAGGCATAGGATGGGACGCAGTCCCTTCCCTGTAACCACGTGTGCAGGCTTGCCATCAGCCTCTTCCCAACCAAGGTGGTACCGCAACAGCGAGAAGAACCCTGAGTCGGAATCGACTATTGCCCCACGCAGCGCCGCCTGGACTTCGTCCCGGAACCGGTGTTGAAGGGCTGAAACGTGTTGAGCTGCGGTGGCGACCACCTAGTCTCCTGCCGGTACCTGATTGAAATCTTGGAGGCCGGGCCTATCGCGTGTGTACGAGGCTCGTATGATAACTTCCCGCAGGGGGGCCTGGGGCCCCAAAATCGACCACCTCAACTCCAACTCAGCCCCGATGGAGAAAAGGACAAGCATATGGAAAGCATCGCCGTCATCGAAGATCTGTTCAGTCGGGGAGGTGAAGCGATCAAGATGATCGAAGGTCTCTCGGACGATGCCCTCCACGCAGTACCCGCTCCGAGCATCGCTTGGCAGGTCTGGCGTATGGGCCGCTCTGTTGACTACAACATCTCACCCCTGTTGGGGCGCGATCAACTTTGGACGGACGCCGGTTGGCACGAGCGGTTCGGCATGGCAGCCGATTCCAAGGACTTCCAGCCGGGTTTTCCGCCGCCAAACGACATCGTTTCAACGTTCAGAGCGCCTAGCGCTGAGCTGCTGGTCGAGTATCTCCGAGCCACCCTTGGCCTAGTCAGCGAATACCTGGCCACGCTGGGTGACGCGGACCTCGATACGGAGATCGACGCGGGTCGCTATGCCAACCCCGTCACCATCGCCATTCGCCTCGTCAGCGTTGGCGTCTCACTCGCTCAAAGCACGGGCGTGATCCGCTACCGGCTTTGGATGACCTAGCTCGTCGCGCGACCGATCTCCTCGATCAACTCCGCCGTGTGCATGATGCCCAGACGGAAGTAATCGCGCCGGATGTTCTCGTTGGGCGCATGTATCCGGTTGCCGGGGTAGTCGATGCCGCAGGACGCCACCGGAACCCCGAGTATCTCTTGCACCGGGTGCTGTGGGCCGGTGCCGGTCATCGACGGCATGATGTACGGTTCCGTCCCGTACGCTGATCGAGCGGAGTCCACGACCAGCTTCACGAACGGGTCGTCAATGGATGTCCGCGCAGGGCTCTCGGCGCTGTGTACCTTCACCGTGATATCGCTGAACCCGTGCTCATCGAGGTGTTTCCGGAGACTCTCGAGAACCTCATCGGGGTTCTGGTCGGGCACTAGCCTAAAGTCGATCTTTGCCGTCGCGCTCGCCGGCAGGATCGTCTTCGCGCCAACTCCGGTGTAGCCGGAACCGAACCCCGCGATGTTCGCGGTTGGCTCCATCACCAAGCGGCGCCTGAACTCGTAGCCCGACGCCTCGCCCAGCGCGATCTCGACTCCGAGATTGTGCAGGAACTCGCGTGACGTGTCTGGCAGGGCCTGGATCGCCTCGACTTCCAGATCGAGCGCCGGGCGCACGCGATCGTAGAACCCACGCAATGCCACGTGCTCGCTTTGATCCTTCAATGAGTTCAGCGCCCACACCAGCCGCCATGCGGGGTTGGGTACCACCGGCGCGTAGGAGGAATGCGAGTCCGTGGACGCCGCGACACACTCAAGCTCCACGTACAACAGACCCTTGACCCCAAGCATCACCAGAGGTCGGCCGTCCCAATTCACGCCGCCACCCTCCCAGATGCAGGAATCTGCCTTCAGCCGGTCGGCGTTGGCGTGAACGAAATCGTGAAATCCCAGGCTACCAATCTCCTCGGCGCCTTCGAGCAACCACTTGATCTTGATGGGCAACGAACCGCGCGTCGCCCTCAACGCCTTGATCGCCGCAAGCCTCGCGATGATCGGGCCCTTGTCGTCGGAGATGCCGCGACCGTAGATGTAACCGTCGCGTTCCGTCGGCTCAAACGGCGGCGTCTCCCACTCATCCAGCGGATCAGCGGGCTGCACGTCGTAGTGGTTGTAGAAGAGCAACGTGTGATCGGCGTCACCGTCGGTCTCCGCGATGATGCCGGGGTAGTCGGGGTCGGCGGTCGGAACGGTCTCCGCAGTGAACCCCGCTGCCCTCAGCTCGGCCACCACCATCTCCGCGCACTCCTTGACGCCCAATCGCTGCGCGCTGATGCTCGGTTGCGCGGTCAACCGCTTCAGGTCGTCGATCGTCTCCTCAAGATGCTCGTCGATGTACTTCTGAACTTCTGCGTTCATGTTGGGCTCCTTGGGGAACGCGGCAGGGGTATGCGATAGGCGTTCAGGGCGGGGTCGGCGGAGTGTAGCATGGGCCTAGTCCCCATTCAGTGGAAGGTTTAAGACAGGAACGGCATGAATTACAAAAGCGACGGGATGGACCTTTTCCCCCGCATGGCGGTCGGCGTTATGGGATCTGCTGGCGGTGAACTCTCAGCCGAGGTTTGCGCCCGCGTCGAGCGCTTCGGCGCATTGGTTGGCGAGCGGAACCACGTACTCGTTACTGGCGCGGCGCCCGGCCTACCTCAGCACGCGGTTCTGGGAGCCAAGCGCGCAGGCGGTGTCGTCGTTGGCGTGTCACCCGCGCTGAACCTCGAAGAGCATGTCCACAAATATCGCTCACCGACCCGAGGCTACGACACCTTGGTTTTCACCGGTAGCGGGCTCATGGGGCGAGAGATAGAGAACATCCGCACTTGCGATGTCGTGATGTTCGCCGGAGGGCGTTCCGGCACCCTCGGCGAGTTCGCCATCGCTTACGACGAAGGCAAAGTTATCGGAGTGTTGTGTGGAACCGGGGGCATTGCCGATTCCATCGAGGACATCCTCAAGATGATCAACAAGGAAACCAACGCGATTTTGGTCTTCGAGTCGGATCCCGAGGCGCTGCTTAACGAACTGGAGCGGGTGTACCTCGAAAGGCTACTCCCGCTCCACGTTGATATCACAGAAGGGCACAACCCCGATGGGGTGTTAGACCCGAACTAGCTGGCCAACTCCGGCATCCGACCTGTCAGGTCGCTCCACTCTTCAGGTCTCAATGCACCCTGGACGAGTTTCTTGATCCCCGCGAACGCTGGCTCGGGCAGGGCGACCGCCCACATCCGCATAACGCCCTCGCGGTCGGCGGGCGACAGCAGGCGGGCCATCCAAGGGACCATCGGGCCCATCTTCTCCGGCGGGATCTTTCCCGCCATCTCACCGGCCAGGCGGCCCTGATCGGGGAACGAGATATTCTCGTCCGCCCACGTCAGCAACTCGCTCTCTTCCTGCGTGAGGTGAGCGTCCATCAGTGGCTTTAATTCCATGATTAAGTCAAACGCCTTGTCCGCGTTCTTCGCCTGGAGTGCCTCAAGCAATCCATCCCGCAGCGGATCGATCTGGCGGTGGGCCTGGATGTACACATCGGCCTTGCCGGCCTCGATGGCATTGACAGCGGGGAACAGCACCGCTTCTTCTGCCGCCTCATGCAGCGCAAGCGACTCGTGCAAGAACGCGAAATTGCTGGCCATCAGATCGGCGTCGCCATCACCCAGCGTTGCCCAGAACTTGATGTCCGACTGCGATCTCTGGAGATCGTTGCGGAACGCGTTATGGATGAAAATCACACCTGACAATGGACCTGGCATTTGGGCCTCCTTGATGCGAACTCCGATGGGACGCCTTTACTTACTTGCGGCTCTTCGACGTTCGGCGCGCGTCGGAGGAACCATCACCGGCCACACCGATTCAGCCCTGCAGTCCTCGCCCTCTTTCAACTCGCGCAGGTCAGTGATGTACACCTCGCGAGCTGGTTCCTCGCTGGCCTTCACGTCGTTCTCGTGCATCCACATGTGGACTGCCCGATGAGCGTCAGGCATGTTGTCGTGAGGGCCCTCGTAGATGGCGACTGCCGCATTCACGCCAGGTAGTTCACCGGCGTGCACGCGGTCGTTGCCCTCGATCTCACCGTCGATGGGGTAGCCGACCTCAACGTCGACCACCACTGCGCCTACTTCGTAGTAAACGCCGAACCCTGGGCCCGTTGGCTTCACTCCCTGGGATTCCAAGTATTCGGCTGTCTCGCTGAGCAACTGGGTAACCTTCTGGGTAACCTTATTGATAGTTGCCTTGGCCCTGATGCCAGCGAAACGCTGTGCTTTGATCGCTTTGATCTCGATGTCGTATGCCATCGTTGTCCTCCGTCAGACGCTCTTCGTTCGCTGCAAAATTGGCAGACTCTCTTCGTTCGCTTCAGAACTGGCGGTAATCCTACTCCGAACCTGGCTCTAGAGTAGGCGACTAGCCGCCACCGCCAGATGCGCCCTCGGCGATGCCGGGCGCAGTCATCCGGGCCGGATCCAAAAGCATGTCTAGCTGCTCATCGGTCAGATCTGTCTCCGCCTTGGCCAACTCGCGGATCGTCACGCCCTTGGCGGCTGCGGCTTTGGCGATCCTCGTCGCCTCGTCGTAGCCGACAGCAGGCGTTAGTCCTGTCGCCATCATCAGGCCTTGCTCAACCATCTCCGGGCCGTGGGTCGTGGCCGTGATGCCCCGGAGACACTGGAGATCGAAATTCTTGGTAGCTGATGCCAACAGCGAGGCTGACTGGTGGATGTTGTACGCAGCCACTGGCCAGTAGGTGTTCAGCTCCAAGTACCCGCCCTGGGCTGCGGCTGAGACTGCGGCGTCGTTGCCGATGACCTGGCAGACGACCTGCACGACAGACTCGGCGATCACTGGGTTGACCTTGCCAGGCATGATCGATGAGCCGGGTTGCACCGTGGGCAACTCGATCTCGCCAAGGCCAGCGCGAGGGCCCGATGCGAGCCAGCGGAGGTCATTCGCGATCTTCTGGAGGGAGACCGCAACGCTGCGAAGAGCCCCGCTCGCCGCCAGCATGGTGTCTTGGGTGTTCTGTGCCTGGAAGTGGTGCGGAGTCTCTCGAACGGGAAGGCCCAACTCTTCGGCCAAAATCTCGCAAGCGCGTGCCGAGAAATCCTCGTGCGCGTTGATACCCGTACCTACTGCGGTGCCACCGAGCGCAACCTCGGCGAGCGCCTCAACGTGAGGGCGCAGCCGCTCCTGGGCGAGCAGGAGCTGGCTGGCGTAGCCCGCGAATTCCTGGCCCAATCTGATCGGCGTGGCGTCCTGCAAGTGCGTCCGGCCCGTCTTGATGATGTCCCAGAACTCCTTGGACTTCGCCTCAAGCGTGGCCTGCGCCTGCGCGAGGGCAGGGAGGAGATCGTCCTTGATCACGCGAGCAACCGTTAGGTGGCTTGCTGTTGGGATGACATCGTTTGACGATTGCGCCATGTTCACGTGGTCGTTGGGGTGAACGTTCACCCCCTCAGCGATCTCGCGTGCGCGCTTGGCGATGACCTCGTTGGCGTTGGTGTTGGTGGATGTCCCGGAACCGGTCTGGAACAGGTCGATCACAAAGTGCTCGTCCCACTTCCCGTCGACCACTTCGGTGGCAGCACTGACGATGGCGTCGGACGTCTTGGCGTCGAGCAAGCCTAAGCCGGTGTTGGCACGGGCTGCGGCTCGCTTGATCTGCCCCAAGATGTGTATGAAGTCTGGCGGGTAACGCAGGTTACTGACCGGGAAGTTGAGGACGGCCCGCTGACTTGATGCGCCCCAGTAGGCGTCCTCGGGAACCTGCATCTCCCCCATGGTGTCCTTTTCGGTCCGATAGCCCTTCTGCGTCATCCTGTTGCTCTCCATTGCCTGCGATTCGGCCCCCAACTCAAGGGTGGTTGCGGGGTCGTCATGTTAACGCCGAGAGTCTAGAACTTCTAGGCTCGTGTCCACTGTGTCAAAGGCCGCACCTTGCCAGACGGAGTTTGAGATACCGGAAACGTGCGAGGCAAGCCGATTCCTGGCCTCGACCGCCGATGCTAAGATTCTGTCATTCCCTTCGGTAGCTTTGAGCCGCCGGTGTTACATGCAAGAACGGTCCCTTTTCTGGCAAGGCGTCGGTGCCCTGCTCATATCCCTAATAGTCTTGACTGTGGTAGGCACCACGGCATGGTTCACGCATCGCGTTGATAACGTGTTGTTGGGTTCGAGTCCGCCGCTGCCCAGCGGCGTGAGCTTCATGAACTCGTTCATCCTAACTGCGCTGTCAGGCGTCGCCGCCGTGTTGTCAGGGGCCGTTACCCTGGTTGGCATCAAGCAATCGAAGTACTTCACCCGCCAGTTCGCCTGGCTGGTCTACGTGGTCGTTTCCGTGCCTTTGATCGCGTTACTGCTTACGCCGCTACAGCGTGGCGGGCACGACGCTTTCTTGAGTTTCCCCGGTTGGATGGTGGCCATCGAAGGCAGGGCGATCATGGGCGTAGCCCTCGGAGCGCTCTTCTTAGGATCGCTTGACCTTCGCCGCGTGATCCCGAGTTTGGTGTTGGAGTCGGCACGGCCTGCGCCGCGCGTCTCGACCACCGCCGTCCGGGGTTTGCCGGGGCGATTCACGCCAAACGCATGGCGGGCACTGTCGTTCATGCAGGAAGAGGCGCAGCGTTTCGAGCACGCCTACATGGGCACGGAGCACCTGCTTCTAGGCCTGCTACGCGATTCGAGGTCGCAGGCCACCCGCGTGTTGATCAACCTGGGCGGCGAGCCCTCAAGCATCAAAACGCAACTCGAAGGCGTCATCGGTCGCCGTGGCTCGCTATTCACTGGCGGTACAGGCATGACCCGCCGATGCCAGCGCGTCATCGAAAGTGCCGCACGCATCGCTCGGTCAAGCGGCCAGCGCACAGTGGGAACCGGCCACCTGCTACAGGCGCTCGTGGAGACACCCGAAGATGTCGCGGGCCAGTTGTTGGACGGCCTGGGAGTGACCGCAGATCGCGTTGGCGCTGAACTGCGACACCTTGGCCCCGAGAACGACTAGTCGGGACCTCTCCGCCAATTCCTAGTACGATTCGTGTGCCCGTTCCCTATAGTGGATAATAGGCACGTAGCTAGCGTGGGCCGGTAGCTCAGTTGGTTAGAGCCGTCGACTCATAATCGACTGGTCACAGGTTCGAGTCCTGTCCGGCCCACCAGCTAGCGCACTGTTCCGCACCCACCAAGCATCCAGACGACTGGTACCCGCTTTGGGGGCTCTCCCCGTTCCACCAACCTTGCCCTTGCTCCACCCTGTCTATGTAGGAAGGGGTGTGCATGGCAACCCAAACGCAACTGTTCTGTGGCAACTGTGGTACCTCCATCGAGCACGATGGCGACAAGTTCTGTCGCAGTTGTGGGACGGTGGTGACGGCTGCCAACGTGTCCGCAACGGGAGTTCCGGAGCGCATCTGGCCCACCGGTTCTGTCGGCGCAACGACCGTCGATCGGCCTGATTACCTCGGCCCCGCGCCCGTTGAAGCTAATCCCGCGACCGCAGAATTCCGCGCTTCGAACAACTCCCTGAGCATTATTCCCGCAGCGTTTTCCAAGCGACTGGGCGCATCGGTGATCGATCTGATATTCGCTGTGTGGATCGTGATCGGGCAGTTCATGGCACCTGAATGGTGGGTGTGGAACAACGAAGAGCGCACCTACTCCGAGATAGGTCTTTGGGCGCTAACGATGGTCGTCCCGTGGGTGGCGTACGCTACATTGCAGACGACCTGGGTGGCTAGGCGAGGACAAACCATAGGCAAGCGTGCCACACGGATCCGCGTGGCAGATCACGATACGGGGAACCCTGTGGCTCCCGTGCGGAATCTCACTCGCGAGATGGTGAAGTTGATGATGTTCCCTGGGATCGGGTGGGTAGCACAGCTTTTCATGATCGCGAAGTCTCCCACTCATGAGGGGATCCACGACCGCTCGGTTGGCACCTACGTGGTCGCCGCTCCTCGCCCACCCAAGCGCATCCGCAAGTCCAAGCGTAAGAATTAGCCGGGCTCGCCGTCGAGGCCCAACACAGGCCTAGGATTTCTAGCGTTCCATCACGACCGCTATCGGGGCTTGCCCGCGGCTTGCCATAGAACGCTGAGCCCGAATGTGCGCAGAGCGGGCTCCCCGTTGGTTCCAGGCTGGCCGAGCCCCCCCGTATACTCCTCTGGTCACCCAGCCCAGCCAGAGAGCGCACCAACATGACCATCTACGCTGCCTCCGTCGGCCCGAAGTACGAACAGATCCTCTCGTGGATCGGCTCGCACAAGCGCGTGCTCGATGTCGGTTGTGGCGCGGGTGCCTTCACCGCGCGCATCGCTGAGTCCAACGAAGTCGTCGGTGTGGAGTCGACAGAGGAGAATTGGCGACTCGCCAGCGAGCATGCGACGGTGCTCCGTGGAGATTTCCCGGACGTTGATGTGCAGGGTCCGTTTGACGTGGTGCTTTTTGGCGACGTGCTCGAGCACATGTACGACCCTGAGCGCGCACTAGACCGCGCTCGAGAGTTGGGGGATGAGGTGATCGTGTGCGTGCCCAATTTCGATTGTGTTGTTGCCAAGGGCCAACGGGCCGTTGGCATCAAGCAGACTGAAACGGGAATCCTCGACAAAACGCACGTCTACTACTTCAATCGCCGCATCGCGGAGAAAATGCTCCGCGAGCACGGCCTGGAGATCATTGAGTTCGCGTCACCGAAGCCACGGCGCGCGCCCGGTTGGTACCAGTTGCTGGTCAACATTCGTCCTGAATTCTTCGGCATCCAACTCATGTATCGGTGCCGCGTGACTCGGTGACCACGCTGGTACTGACCACCGCATTTGCTCGCGCCGCTCCTGTGATGGGGGCTTTCCTATTCGCACGTTACCTGCACTCGCACGGTGAGCAGGTCGTGTTCGCTGCTCTCGATGACTCCCCGAGTGGATTCGGTGATGAGATCGCCGCTTCTGGCGTGCCGACACATTCGTTCAGCCTCGGCGGCTGGCTGGGAATGCGCAAGCGCGGGGCCGTTCAGGCGTACGTGGACGCCCACGGGATAGACGTGGTGATGTCAGACGGCCTGCGCCCGGACATCGTGGCGTCCGGCTTGCGCGGCATCACCCGCGTATCGAATGTTCGTGGGTTGCTGCGCGAGCATTACGCGCTGGACTACCCCATCGGCGTGGCGCAAGCGGCGACGTGGGCCCAGGCGCGGGCGCTCAAAAAGCTGGACGGCGTGTTCGCCATCTCCCCGGAGATCGCTGAGCACCTCACAGACCTCGGTGTTTCGAGCGACAGCATTCGCGTGGTCGACAACTTCATAGATGTCGAGGCGGTAGCCGGTGCGGGGCACGGCGGGCCGGAGCTGGGTCCCGGTGTGCACATCGGCCTGTTCGGGGCGCTGATCCGCCGCAAGCGGATAGACATCGCGCTGCGAGGCTTCGCGGGCTTGCTCAGTGGGGCTGGTCATGTTGTCGCTACTCTCCACCTCGCTGGCGATGGGCCCATGCGCTCGCAACTCGCCAAACTCGCGGGAGAACTTGGTATCTCTGAGCGGGTCGTATTCCACGGATTCTTGGCCCAGCCGCTCCCCCTCATGGCGAAGATGGACATCGTGCTGCTCACCTCCGATCGCGAAGGTGTCCCACGTTCTCTGATGGAAGCGCTGGCCCTTGGCCGCACCTGCGTTTCATCGGCTTTCCCGGGGATCGCCAGCGTCATCCGAGATGGAGAGACGGGATATGTTTTCAAACCCGGAGACCCTGTGGCGCTCGCGTCGGCCCTTGCCAACGTCGTGGGCGGCGCGCGCATCCCGCGAGATCGGCTCACCGCATACATGATGGAACGCCACGACGTAGGTGCCTGCGCACTTGAGATGTGGCGCCAAATCCGAGATATCGCACAAGTGCGCTGACGTGTCGGCTCAGGAGTGGTCTGGTACGATTACGACGCCGATCATGGCAACGGGATTCGTCCCGCTACTTATCACCCTAGGAGCCACGCGTGGCCGATATACAAGATGTCAAAGTGGTCCCTCTGACCACGCACATGGATGATCGCGGATACCTGACCGAGATCGCCCGAAGCAGCGAAGCCCCCGAGCCCCATGGGGTTGTACATAAGTTCGGCCAGGTCTATCTGGTCGGTGACATGTCTAAGGGCACTATTCGAGGATTCCACAAGCACAATCTGCTGTGGGACTGGTTCTTCATCAGCCACGGCTCGGCGAAATTCGTCCTGAAAGACGACCGTGACGATAGCCCCACGAAGGGTGAGTTGATGACCATCGTCATCGGCTCCCGCAAGCCGGCAACTATCGTGGTCCCGCCGGGCGTGTATCACGGTTGGATGTCGCTCGAAGACGACACGCAGATGATCAGCGTGGCCAGTGAGTACTACAACAGCGCTGAGCCTGACGAGGTACGCATCCCTGCGGATTCGTTCGGCAACGTCTGGGAAATCGAAGGGCGATAGCGTATGTCACGTGTACTGGTTGTGGGAGGCGCTGGATACATTGGCGTCGTTCTATGCGAACAACTTCTAGAGCAGGGCTACGACGTTCGGGTTCTTGATCGCTTGTACTTCGGGCGTTCCGGCCTTTGGAGCATCCAAGACCGCGCTGAGATCGTCGTTGGCGACATGCGTTCCGTGGCACCTGAAGTGCTGGAAGGTGTGGATGCCGTCATCAATCTTGGCGGGCTCTCCAGCGATCCGACCGCTGAGTACAACCCTGAAGCTACCTACAAGATAAACACCGAAGCCACCCGAGACATGGCGATCGCCTGCAAGGCGAAAGGCATCCGGCGGTACGTCTTCGCGTCTTCTTGCTCCGTGTATGACAAGGGCGTGCTTGAAGACGATGCCAACCTGCTGCAGACGGAAGAGTCGGATATCACGCCGACTGCGACCTACGCGAAATCCAAGTATGACGCTGAGCGCTACCTCATCGATCTAGCTGACGATGACTTCTGCCCTGTGATGTTACGCAAGGGCACCGTCTACGGGTTCTCCCCACGCCAACGCTTCGACCTCGTCGTCAATACGTTCGTCAAAGACGCATTCTCCTCCGGAGAACTCAACCTGCACCTAGGTGGCGAGATGTGGCGCCCGCTGCTGGAGATCCGCGACGCCGCTCGCGCCTACATCGCGTGCCTTGAAGCCCCCGAAGACAAAGTGCGCGCAGAAATTTTCAACGTTGTGCACCAGAACTTCCGCATCTCTGAGGTTGCCCTGCGAGTGCGTGAAGCGCTACGTCCGTTCAACGTAGATGTGGATCTTCGCCCCACTTACGGCATGTCTGGCATCCGCAACTACCGGGTGTCTGGCGAGAAGATCACCCGTGTGCTCGGTTTCGAGCCCTCCATCGGGATCGAGGACTCAGTCACTGATCTGGTTACCCGCATGCGGCGTCACCAGTACACCGACTTCAGCAACCCCCGTTACTACAACATCCGCTGGATGACGTTGCTTGAGGAAGCGACAGACCTCATCAAAGTCGCAGGCTCGATGTTCGACGATCCAAACGCAGCGAATGCGTCTTAGGTCGCGCCGAATATGAGTATTGATGTCAAGGTCACCTTGCTGTACCCGCCCGCGCAGTCCTGGCCGGGCACCATGTGCAAGCCCAATGGCTCGCTGGCGTACCCTAACCTCGGCGGAGCACTGCTTGCCCATGACGTAGAGGTCGAGGTTTTCGACGCCGCCGTAGGCAACGACGACGATGATCTCCAGAAAACGTTTTACGAGCAGACTCCGCTTCCTAGCGGACTGCTCCGCACCGGCGTGACCGACGAACGCGTCTTGGCGGCCGTCGCGAACTCCCACATCGTGGGCATAACGTCCATCTTCACGGACCAAGAAACGATGGTCCTAGACATGGCCAAGCTCATCAAGCACGCCTATCCCGAAAAGCTCGTCGTCACGGGAGGCGTCAACGCTCGCAGTCGACTTGAGCGCTTCCTTGACGCTGGCGTGGACGTGGTTTGCCTCTCAGAGGCGGAACACACTATTCAGGAGATCGCAGCCGAGGTTGGCCGCGGTGCCCGTGACTTCAGCAAACTCTCTGCCGTCGCTTTTCGCAAGAATGGCGAAACGATCATCAACAAAACCGATCCCACTCAGATCGTCTGGGATCTAGACACGCTTCCTATGCCTGCCTGGCACCTTCTGCCGAACGAACGCTACTGGGAGATCGCCCGTCCTCACGGCGGCCATTTCCCTCCTGGGGAAGTCCTCCGTTACGGCTCAATGATGACCTCGCTTGGATGCGTGTTCCAGTGTCGCTATTGCCACATCGCAGGCGAGACGGTGGGGTCACTCTCAGGCGAGATCGGTCGCTTCCGGGTGAAATCCGAGGACCGAGTCATGGCAGAGGTTGCCGCGCTCAAGAAGATCGGCGTGAAGCAGGTCTTCGTCGAAGACGACACCCTCCTCGGCATGAAGCGTCGTGCCATTGATCTGCTCAAGCTGATCAAGGGCGAAGGCCTCGACATCATCGACGTCAACGGCGTGAACGTCGTCCACTTGATGAACAAGAACGAGCCCGACGCTGAGGTACTAGAGGCGTTGGTAGGGGCCGGATTCCGAGAGATCGTTCTGCCGTTCGAGTCGGGGACCCAACGAGTGCTCCGAAAGTACGCCACCAACAAGTGGGACACGCGCTACAACATCAAGGCTCTCATTGAAATGTGCAAGGACTACGGACTGACCATCGCCGGTAACTACATGCTTGGCTACCCCGACGAGACGCGCCAGGAGATCGAGCGCACCATCGACATGGCCAAAGAGCACATGGCCGCAGGCCTGGACTCTTCAAACTTCTTCTTGGTCATGCCGCTGCCGGGAACCCCGCTGTTCGAATCGGCGACGGCTGAGGGCTACCTCCCATCGGATTGGAACCCCGATCGCATGAATTGGACCAAGGCCAACATGGTGAACACGGAAGTTCCTCCGCAGGAGCTGGAAGAGCTCCGGGACCGTGCGTGGCGAGAGATAAACAACCAAGACTATGTCGCCTACAAGAGCGACATGGC